>Ga0209671_1004783_pt1 | contig 13525 bp, 7 predicted proteins | sample WorMetHERISLAND2_2_FD_187401 | JGI IMG/M metagenome (GOLD analysis project Ga0209671, IMG submission 187401) | Marine gutless worms symbiont microbial communities from Max Planck institute for Marine Microbiology, Germany - Olavius geniculatus... | ecosystem: Host-associated > Annelida >... | reverse complement strand
CACTAATAGGAAGTCATACACTCTCTCTCGATTGGCGCCGAATTTAATGACCTTGAATGACCTTGAACGCCCAAATAGGGGGTTTTATGAATTTTTTTGGCGATTTCGGGCTGCGACACAAGTCTATATCATTCACAAGGTGGCGCCACGTACGGAACTATCGTTATGCGATCCAGATAGAGAATTTAGTATTTGTATATTAACTTAACGTGAACACCCCAATTTTCAGCTAAACTACTGAACCGGAACTGCTAGCCTATAGGCTTTCGCGCGTCTCTTGAGCATTAGCTCGAATTTCTCATAGTTTACAGTCAAGGCAGTCACTATGTAAAATATATATGTTAAATAAAAGGATTTTATTTATTACACATTTTTTATTGTTACTAGTTGAACACTTTAACGGCAAACTTGTTATTGTAGTTTGAAAAAATATAAAGTTAATTAGATTTGATTACACAAAAAAAACCAAAATCCACTTTTTGTATTGTTTTTAGTGTCTTGCATTTTTTCGGTTTCATAACTGTTTTGTAGTTGAAAACAAGTGCGTCTGACATGTGATTAATAAATTACTTACTTATTTACTTACTTTTTTATTTACGTATTTTTATATACGCGGTGTGCCCAGATGGGGGTTGAGCGTTAAAACTCCATTGACCATATTTGTTTCAAAATGAAATTAGACCTTTTATAATTTTACTTTGAATAAAATACTGCCATGTTTTAGTGTATAGTACTGCGCTATAATATAGGCCTAGTCCAGCACATTTTTCCAAAAGTTTAGCATTTTGGACAAATTGTTTTGACAATAAAAAGGATTTTTCGACAATTTGCAAACAGCTTAAAACTTAGGAGGGGGCAATTGCCTTTATGTTCCGCGCGTGCCCCGACGCCACTGGACATTAACTAATAGTAAGAAATACTATAACGCATTAAAATTACGTTGGCTTTTGCTCCCATTCACAGAGCCAATGCTGCTCGTGATGTCGTAAGTGTGATGCATTTTCAGGTGGAACCGGACCTATGGGCATGGCTGGATCGTCGGGCGGTCCGGGAAGCACTGGTGCCACCGGTCCAACAGGTGCTCTAGGGCCGGCGGGTCAGGTAGCCGGAGCCACGGGTCAGACGGGTGCCACGGGACCCCTCGGAGCCCCGGGGCTAGCCGGTCCGAGTGGCGGGCGAGGCGGCACGGGTGACACCGGACCGACCGGCCCCGCAGGTGAACGCGGCCCGTCCGGATTGGTCGGAGCCCGAGGTGCCGACGGAGTCCTGGGAGCTAGCGGGGCTACCGGCCAGTCTGGCTTTACCGGTGATACTGGACCGATGGGAAGCAGCGGCCCGGTAGGCAGCGCTGGGGCTCTGGGCGCGACCGGGCCGAAAGGATTGGCCGGAGTAGCCGGACCCCCCGGGCCGCCGGGCAGGGGTGCAGCTACCCAGGGAGCTACCGGCCCCCCAGGACTCGTGGGAGAACGGGGTCCTAGCGGTGAGCAAGGCACTGTCGGTGAGACTGGCGCCCCAGGCGCCGCCGGATTCACCGGATCTACCGGATTTATCGGCGACACCGGACCGGTCGGGGTTGCCGGATCAACCGGATCGACCGGCCCCACTGGGCCAAGAGGAGCGCCTGGATCTGCGGGATCCGGTACGGGAGACACTGGAGCGACAGGGATGAGGGGTGTTCCCGGGCTGGCTGGCTTGAGAGGTGACACCGGAGAGATGGGAACTGTGGGATCGACGGGTGCGACCGGAGCAACGGGTCTCAAGGGTGACAGGAACGCCGCGAGGGGTTTTATCGGGGCGACCGGTTCTCCGGGTGCTGTCGGAGCCAAGGGACTCGCCGGAGAAATGGGTGCGACCGGACCTCGAGGTGCTCCAGGTGCAGTGACGGAACCACGCTTAAAATAGTGTTTCATACTCAATAGGAGTCAATTATTTTAATACTATTTGTACTTTAATTTGTTTTTATGACTGTAAGTGTAACGGTTACTGAAATTGTAATGACAGCAGAACAAATATTATCGGTGTTAACTGTTAACATCATCAACATACCACATTGTCACTGTATGTACTGACAAGTCGATGGGCCAGTTTAGCAAAATTCAACAATTTTTTGAACGCGTTATCACTAACGAAGTGACAATAAAACTTACTAACACATACTAAAAACTATATGCTAAAATTTGCTTTTAAAATAGTCAGTCGGTATCTGTTGCGCTATTAGTAAATATTATTCGAATGCCGGTTAATTTAAACTATTTCAATAAGTCAGTTAAGTAGTTCAAGTTACTTCAGCCGTATTTAAATGTTGTCGACTGTTTGCAGGCACTGCGGTGGGTGCGACAGGTGTTCCTGGACCCCCGGGTGACGTGGCTACCGGTGCCACTGGACCGAACTTCCCAGGCGTCAAGGGTGAGGTTGGAGCACCTGGCGGGCCGGGTCCTCGAGGTCCTGACGGTGCCATCGGACCCCCAGGCGCGCCTGGAATGGACACCGGTGATACGGGGTTTACCGGCTTCACTGGGGCCACGGGTCTGCCTGGCCGCACAGGTCCAGCCGGGTTTCAGCGCGGTACAGGTACGATCGCACGTTTAATGTTGGAACGGATGATAAGAACTTTTCTAACTAGAATGCTGTTTAGTTAGTTATTTGTCATTTTGTTAGTCATTTTATTAGTTAATTGTGCATTTTATTTTAATATTTTTTTTTAAATTCGTAATTGTATATTTTATTCTACTGCGCCACCAGATGCGGCCTACAGACTATTGGCCGACCGTAAGGTCGAGCCTTGGGTACGATGTGTCATCTGTCTCTCTGTCTCTTTGTAACGCATTTAAATGTAATTTGGCTAAACCCTAAGTCATACAGGGTCGGCCATGGTACGGTTTGGCTGCAATTTTCAATGCAAAGTTGCTGCCTGCAGCCTTACCTACGTGCACCGAATCACAGTATCGTATCCTGGCGTTGACTGTAGCGTTCGATATAGAAGCGTCACCATAACGTGTATAGTACTGCAGTCACTCTGAGAAATCGTTTTTCTACGACCTGAAGTCGAACGCTGGCTTTTGGATATAGGCGATACGGTGGACCTACCTTAGCGAAAGCTGTTTTTTCGTATTAATATTAGTTCTATTGTATTTAAATTGTACTTCACCATTTTTAGTCAGGAGGCCAACTGTACTCACGGTACTGTTATTTGTTTTCTACGCTTGTGCTTGTATGTGACTTTCGTAGCGGTCTATCTAAGAATGAATTAAAGCAATATTGTGTATTGTAGGTGGTGACACGGGTGCTACCGGTGCAACCGGGTTTACAGGACCGTCCGGATCACCTGGACCGACCGGTACCGGCGGTTCGACCGGGGCGACTGGCGCCACCGGCCCCACCGGACCTCAAGGTGACGTCGGCGTAGCCGGCATTTCCGGCGACACCGGATTTACCGGACAGATGGGAGCAACCGGACCTATGGGCGATACCGGCGCTCCCGGGATTCCAGGCACCGTGGTCGGACAGCCCGGACAACCGGGCGGTACCGGTGCGACCGGACCCACCGGACCCATGGGAATGCAGGGATCTCCTGGCGTGGCGGGGACGCTGGGACCGTTCGGTCCGGCCGGTGCCACTGGCGCTACCGGCAGACGCGGCTCGGACGGTGCGGACGGAGTGGTTGGACCGGTTGGAGCTACGGGAGTCCGTGGGAGGGACGGACAGCCTGGTTTGCAGGGTCTACCCGGAACGCCAGGTCCGGCCGGGGCTAGAGGAACGACTGGTGATACCGGACCGACCGGTTTCACGGGAAGTTCCGGAGTTCCGGGCTTTCCCGGAGCCCCTGGGGCTACAGGTTTGCATGTTTCATATGTCTTTTTGTATAGGCCTATCACGATTATGTCGCCCGCATCAATATAATCGATACATGGTTTTTCTAGATTGCACTTTTTTATATATCGTAAATGAAGTATCGATAACAACATATTTGCAGTGTTAAGATGTTGTCTAGCTTGTAAAACTTATTGTACAAAAAAAGGCAACAAACGGACTTGGTGGAGTTTCGTCTGTACACGTAATAGGTCTACATGTATATACTTGTACTGAATGTCGTTAAATATTTTTATCGTTTTATTTAAATATGAAAATGACAGCAATTTAAAGTGCTTTGTACAAAATTAATACTAATACCATAACAGCAAATGTTGTATTTAGATTGACGAATTTATTAAATGTGAAAAAACTGCATGCTACATCATTGGATTTAGTCAAGTAAAAGAACGATTAGCCTATGTTTATATTCGAGGTTTACGAATGGTTTTTTATTGTTTTTTTATCCGCAAAACATTTTAATTGGCTTTACTAGCGTTTATCACATCATTTTGTAAAGTGTGCTAAGGAGCGTACGAAGCGACAGAACTGAATTGAACTAAAATGAAACGAAACGAAATGGACTGATATTAAAAAACGCATCGCGCAGCTTTTATTAGGCCACCCGGAACGGTACTTCCCAACGTTTTTATGTTTCACTGCTGTTTATTTATTTCAGTTCATTTCAGTTTAGTTCAGTTTATTTTATTCAAGTTCATTTGTGTCGCTGTGAACACAGCTTTACGTGTGTTGAACAGGATCGGTTGGAGCGACTGGCGCGACTGGTGTGCCTGGTTTCAACGGTCTAGCCGGCGTCACCGGCGCCACGGGGGTCACTGGCCGCCATGGCTCCACGGGTTTTCCCGGTCTACCAGGCGCCAGCGGTAGTCCTGGACGAGTTGGTTTTCCCGGACCCCCTGGTTTTACCGGAGCCACGGGCTTCGTTGGGGCGATGGGTCCCCAAGGTGCCCTTGGGCCTCAGGGCGTCGTCGGATCCCGCGGCCAACCGGGTCCCCCAGGCTTCCAGGGCCCGCCCGGATTTGTCGGACCCCCTGGCGTCATCGGCGCCCCGGGATTCCCCGGAGCTCAAGGTTTTCCCGGTCCCGTCGGGTTTACTGGAAACACGGGACAGCCCGGCGCTCGGGGGGATACCGGAGCGACTGGTTTCGCAGGTTTTCCCGGACCTCAGGGCGCTACCGGTGGTACGGGGTTTTCGGGGATCCCCGGTCCGGCGGGGGTGCCGGGACTGCCGGGTACAGGGGGAGTGATGGGGTTCACAGGGGGTACGGGTGAGACTGGGCTGCGTGGCAGGACGGGTGCTGAGGGTGCTGTCGGTGTGGTCGGGATGGCGGGTGACACTGGTGCGACGGGTCAGCCCGGTTCTACCGGCAGTCGCGGGATCGACGGTGCTACGGGTGACCGTGGGTCGACGGGTGACACCGGTCTTACGGGTGCCACGGGACCCGTCGGGGTGCCTGGTGGACCCGGAGTGACTGGGTCCAGCGGTGGAACTGGGTCGTGGGGTGACACCGGTTGGGAAGGTCCGGATGGAGTGATTGGTGATACCGGAGTGACCGGAGACATTGGATACACGGGCCAGGCGGGTGCTACGGGAGCGCGTGGCAGTGTGGGTACGATGGGTACAGGCGGGGCGCAGGGATCACCGGGGGCTACTGGCCTCGCCGGACCTGCCACCGGAGTTCTGGCTGACTCCGACGGTCAGTTAACAGATTAACATGTACTGTCGTCGTTCTACGATTAGAAACAATTTAACACTTAACTTTACATAAGTCAGCGATTGATTATCGTTAGTTGTGGTTATTGTCATTAAAAACTAAATGCAAATTGTCTAAAATGCATGTATTTTCGTTTATGATTGTTGTCAGTTATTCAGATCACAGCACTGCTGTCTCAAATGCATCTGCTGTAATCATTTCTTGTTAGCAAAATATCTTTAACATAACATTTGTGTTTCAATCACAAGATTTTTGTGCAACACATTTTTTTTAAATTTTGTGACGTGGTTTTAGCGAAATATATCACAAAACAGTTGCAAAACATTTTCGAAAATGTCTTACATGCAAATGTACTTACGGCCTATTGTCATATGTTGTCCGGCTGACGCTTTCGACTGCTATTGGCACGTTATGAGAACTGTTGCTGTTAGTTTACTTAATTAAGATTAATATGTCAAGTTTGTGTTTGTTCTTCTACCATCGTATTAGGCGTATAGTGAATGAATATTATTAGCGGCGTTGTGTGTTTAAAAAAGTAGGCTCGGCACGAAATTGCATTTTTACGGACACTGCAAATATGCGATAAAATGTCGATAGACGTTTGCAATTTCCGACAGGGGAAATTATGAGAATGAGCGTTCAAAAATTAAATTTTGCCTTTACATTTTTTCAAAATGGGATTTTAGTCCCAAATTTTGCATTTCTGGACGATATTTACCGACAAGAAGAAGATTCTCCGACAATTTTCCAACAGGCAAAAATTTCAGGTGGGCTAATCGCCATTTTTTGCAGCCTGCCGTCATGCCACTAAATATTTTTGTGATCGCTGTTACAGAAGTGGAGCGGCTATGCACGGCGTTAGCGTGTGATGAGTTCTGTGAGGTATCGATGACGCAAGCCGGTGTCTCGGTGCCGCAATGTATCTGTACCGTCGGCTATACACGGGTACCGGTCACCGGCTCACGACGATGTAACAGTAAGTTTAAGTCAATTGCTGTCTGTCTACAATATCGTTTATAAACGTTTTTAGCCGACCGTACTTAAGTCACGGTCGAGCTGTTGGTAGGAGTTGTCGTCCGTCCATCTGTCTGTCTGTCTGTCCGTCTGTCACGGATGTATTGTGGCTAAGCTTTAGGTCACAGGGAAAAACACGAGTAATTATCCATGTGTGTTAAACTCTGCCATGCAAAATTTCAGCCATTTAGTGCAAACTAAACATTTTCAAATTGAAGGTTGAATGGAGGAGGGCTATGAAATTTAATGGAAAACTGGCCATATTTCGAAAAGTGTGAGAGATAGTGCCTAGGTTACTATTAATCACTAATAGGAAGTGGCATACGCCTTTTCGGATGAAATGAAAATTGTCGACCTTGGATGATCTTGAAAGTCACTGACAACCAGTACGGTCGGCGATCCTAGCGACCGCTAAGCTTTTTGTTATCATTAACAGTGAACAGTGAGTGTGAAAGTGAAGGCAGCGAGTGAAGGCTATTAGCTAGCTGGCAGTGCACTCGAGTCAAACCCGACTACTTATTGTCGTGACTCAGACTCGGACACGAACCCTCTCTCTACCCAATGGATTCGTACTCGTAATAACTTTAAACCAAGTAGGCCTACAAAATCCGTATTTTTTACTCATTGGAGGGGAAATTATTGCATATTTTATCTGCGTTTTTGCGTTTGTGTGTGTCGTATCTGGACACACGCAGTCATGTAGTACTCGAATTCGGCAGTCGACTCGTGTGACCGTGTCAGACTTTTCGTGACTCGGACTCGAACTAAGAGGACTCGACTACACGACTGCATGATTGTGCGTGGTTGTGTTTCGACAGCGATCAATTCGTGCGACTTCAACAACGGCGGATGTGATCAGATATGCAGTAACGTCGCCGGCGTCTTCTCGTGCGCTTGTAATTCAGGATTCACTCTGGCGAAGAACGGCCGCACCTGCGTTCCTGTTTGTCAGTATTTTGCTTGTTCTTTTTTTTCGATACTGCGCGAATTTTCAGTATTTTCAGTAGAACGTTGAACTTGCGATCGCCAGGTCGTTGGTTCGACTCCCGGTCGCGTCGCTATCAAGTGGTTATAGTACTTAACTGGACAGCTGACTATCTGCGCGCAGGTGAATCATCTCGGTATATTATCAGCACCTAGCCAACTCATCCTTCTATCCCTTGGGGGTATGTAACGGCAAAGCGCGTTTACCTGTATCGGGTGACGAGTAACACTGTGTGATCCCATACGGCAGGCGACGCTCCGTAGCACTGAGATTGGTTTTGTCTGTTCGTGGACGGTGAGATCTGTTCTGTAATATTGTTGTTGTTGCAGCGCCGACGTCGGTGAGTATAAACTGTGACGACGGTCGGAACGGCGGCTGTGAGGAGGTCTGTGACAAAGGTCCTCCAGCCGGCTGTCGCTGTAGCTCGCCCGGACTCAGGCTTTCTGTCACCAATCGTCGCACTTGCGTCGGTGCGTTCTGTTGCAATCACTGTTTCAACACGATCCTTCTGTACATTATTATAGGCTAATGGGGTGTTTACATGATCCAGCAAACGTCCAGCTCCTTTATAACATATGGCAGCAAACGTCCAGCAATTCACGTGTTTTTTGGATACATTTGCTGGAGTTTTGCTGGACGTTTGCTGGATCGTGTAAACACCCTATAATTCACGCTGAAAATTAACTGCAAAACGTGGTTTTTGTTGGAATTTACAAAAAAACCTGCTATAGAATTGTGCATTTTGTAGCTTTTTGGAAAAATTTCAAGCATAACACAAAGCTGATGGTGGCAGGCATGGTTATAACTTGCGTTTTTAATTTATTTTAGGCCTTGTACATTTTATTCTTTGCGCTAATGGTTTAATGCCCGGTAGTCTAGTGCTAACTGGTAGTATAGTTTGGCTGCTGGACGTTGATTGCAATGATATTGTTGTTGCGTCAGACGTGGATGAATGTGCGACTAACACGGACACCTGCACTGACCGCCAGATCTGTATCAACGTCTACGGCGGCTACCGTTGCCTTGACGACGTCACATACACTTCCGGTTAGTCTGCGCTGTATTTAGAGGTGTGAACTCGAATTGCCCACACAATTCACCTCACCTCAACTCAACTTCTAGCAAACAACGCGTGGTCTGTGCACAGCAGCGTGACGTCACAATATGCTAATGACGTCATTGCATTGTCTCGACAGTTGAGTTGAGTTGAGTTGCGTCGTAGGTGTGAATTGGCCATTAGTCGTTGACTGTCATGGCCATAATTATTGCATTTCTGGGATCATCGTCATCAGGGCCGTGTTGAAGGTTCAAGGTCGTTCAAGGTCAAAATTGGCAGCACATGTGGAGTAAATTTAAACACAAGACATCCCGAAGCCACCGCTGTTGTAGTTGTATTTTTTATTGGTGGACTTGCTGTTCGATAACAGTAAAAATAATAATCCACGTTATTGACACAAAAAAATCTGAATCGTCTCCATAGCCTAACCGTTTTCTTTTTAGGCCGCGTCGAATTTGCCTACAGGTTTCATAAAAAATCTGTTTGTATTTCGTAAGTAATCCAGTAATGAACTAAAGCAGTTTTCTTTGTCGCTTGCTTTACTTCAGCGAGGGGAAATAAATATCGTGTATTGAGTGCAAGGCATCGATAAGTCGGTGATGTTAAACTTATCATGTTCGATTTACAGTTTGAGTGAGCGTTTTTTACACTGATTTTAGTTCTTGGTAATTTTTAAAAAAATTTTATGTAATCAGCTCTTGCAATATTGCGGTTAGTTATATCTCCAAGCTTGTAAAACTTGTCTGGTATAATATGATTGTTTGATTGATTGATTGTCCGATGAACGTCTGCTGGTATAGCGCGGTTAGGTCGTCTGGTCGGTGGCGAGGCACGGAGCTTGGCGGCGGTAGAGCGCGTCTCACAACTCGACCAGAGCGCCGACGACGTCTCACGAACTGCCACTCGTCTGTCCTACTCTGTCTACGCCATGCTCGGCTGGATCTCCCTGGTAACGGTTGCCATAGCCGCCGTTGCCGTGGTGACGCTGCGCCGGCGCCGGCGGCCCGAGGACGAGGAAACTGAGCGACGCGATTGGACGCGGTCTTTAGCTGATATCGGTAGCGTCGGCGCCGACGATGAAATGTCTTCTTGTGCCTCGTCGTCACAAGTGATTTCTGTCAGTGATTAGCGACGCCACGTTCTCAGTTATGTCAGTCTGTAAGTTAATAACCCTGCATGCGCACCGATTGCGGAATAGTGCATCGGCTGTGCGTGCAAGTGTCGGCGCCAGCAAGGCATGCAGGTATGAAGGAATGAGTTGATTTGTCAACCCACAGCGCCGGAGCATGCAGCTATTACAGTGTTGACAAGACATCATTCATTCATTCAACGAGGCAATAATCGTTTGCAACAGATGCCCTTTGAAAAGAAATATATTTAATACATAAGTTGCTTGTGTGATGTGAACACTAAACAGATCTCAGATATGCATCAAATTTGATCAAAACAGTCCGACATTTTTCATAAATTTCCACGAACGCTTTTTAAAACAAGAAATGCTTCTTGTGGCTAACAAAATTACCTTTGGGAGTGTATTCGGGTTCGACGAGACCCTTTTTCTTGACCTGTTTTAGGTTTTTGGACTTTTAGCTTCAAAAGCGGGAAACTGGCGCACTCCGTTGACTTTTTTTCCGACGCATTCTTACAACAGTGACAAGTGAATAGGTTACGAGCGTAGAGTAGAGTATGTCCGTGCTATTAATACGTGTTGTATAGTTATTATTACTGCTATCGATGTGTTGTCTTCATGTTTTGTGTGACGTTTATATTTATGCTTTATCACAGTTTTGTTTCTGTTTCAACTTAATTGAGAGTTTACATGTATAAGCGACGATTGAGCGTGTAGTCATTACCGGTATAGTTGATCGATTGCATACGAAGTGATTAGTTTACGATTGGTGCGCTAGAAACATCGACAATTCGCCAGCTGCTTTGTAGAGAGCATTCGCACGCAACTGAACGTCACATTAGTGAATAAAAGAAAGTTATAAATAAGCCAGTAATAATCTCCTAAAGCTCAAACTCCGCTTGCTTCGATTCGTCGTACTAGATTTGTTGTACAACATGCTGTACAACAAGTCCGCAACAAATCGTCGTAGTGGAGTTTGGGCTTTACTGCATACATGCCTATTCATTATAGGCCCGACCAGTATTTTGTGTCTTCCTCGGTAACTGTTCTGATAATGTACTGCTGCACAAATCAGCGTGATCAAAGGTACCTTGTTTTGCATCGCTCGCGAAATATCGTTCGTCGTCGTTCAGCCCGTATACGAAATTCTTGGTGACAGAGTGTGTCAGCAAGTTGTTTAGGCTACGCATAGTTGTCGGGCAAGAACTATAATGCATCAGAATCGTGTTGTGTAGAAAGAGTGTAGACGCAGATGTGGAGGAGCTGGAAGAGATTAAGCTATGTACATCCGGAGTCGGTGTATATAGAACTCCTCTGACGCCGTAACATAGGAACGTAGAAAAATAGCTATCGAGTCTCCACGGCAGGAGTACTTGCTGGTGATTCCGCTCCGATATTTTAGTCTCGGTGTTACGGTCAAAACGTGGTGCTTGCTTAACATATTTGTGTCGTCTGTCAGTCGACCGTAGCATAGGCTAGCCGTGTTAATTGTGGATAGCCTACTCGGATTATCCAGTCAGCCACCTCTATGTCTCAGGAACAATAACCACTGCCTGCTATATGTCATATCAGCAGTTTGTACGAGTGGACTCAGGGAGTGGTTGCTTTGTCATGTAAACGATTCTTTTTCGACGTGCATTGTTGCTGCAATTTTATCCCCCAGTTGTCTGTTGCGAAAGTAGCAAAAGAATTAAACCCTAAATTATTACAAACATTACGCGGGCGTAACGTTTTCTGCGCCGGAAACTTTAATCAGGCACACATTTTGACTATACGCGGCAGTTTGAGCTGCAGAGCGCATATGGATTATGTTCTCGTAAACTGTGATTCCTACATAGTGCTTGAACGTCGAAATAACAATTACTAGCAGCAGACAATACGACAGTATTTCACGCGTACTAACCTGCTGATTAACCTGTTCGCTATTGTTGTGTATATTTATACTTCTGTGCTGACACCGCGTTTTTTAAAATCGAACTTAGCAGATTTGCGATGTTAACACTGCTAAAATACTGGCAAATATTTCTTCTCTGTTTTGAGCGTTGACATAAGGACGTCAATCCGTCAACATTTTTATTGCTTGACGTGCAAGAAAAAGGGTATTGTTTATATAATGTATAAAAGCAGTGGCTTAGCCGGGAAAAATCAACATCGAGAAATGTCAGACAAGCAAGAAAAAAACGCTGAGATAGAAACGCTGGTGATACCAAGAAATGGATATTGGATTAAGGGGTTGAATATTTACTTCCTTAGGTAATTAGTTGGGTTGGAACTTGTTAGCATTCTTAGCTAAGACGATTTGTCTTGGGAAACGTAAACGTTTTAGCTACAGTTAGATGAACATTTCAAAATATTTCGGAATACTGCAGTATTTCGCGCACAGACTTAGGCCTATTATACTGTTTGAAAAGCGGCTTTATTTTCTCCATATTGAACGGCTGCGCCACATAAAAGTAGTTTATTTTTATTATTTTAAAACAGGGACGTTGACAATAATTGCGCAACTCTTTGTGAAACCGTGTTGGTTGTGTTAACTTTATACATTAATATCGACTTCCATTTCGACTCTCGTAAACTGATAATATATAGATTACGCACTAGTGTAATTTGACATGAAAATATATAATTTTGGATACTACATTCCGTCGGTGCCACCGGCCTTTTGTTTGAATTTGGTATCGTGTAATATATGTTGCGATAATAGTTCGTGTCAGCACCTAACAGCAATATGTGCCTAGTTTTTATACGATGTATGATACTCTGTTGTTTTGTAAGAACGTAAGTGTAACTGCCCGTCCATAATTCTGCGTTCAAAGTTTGTGAAATTTCGAGTGTGAGCGCACCACAAAATCTACCCCGTCATGCTTGCTCCCTCCTTGAATTTGTCAAGTTTTATTTATCTTTATCAACGACATTTCCAGTAATAACTGGTTGACTAGGCGGCACAAGAGCATGTACAAAATGGAATAATTTCAGCTGCTGTGCAACTTCTCAGATTGTAAGTGGTAAAACTAAGCAGAGAAGTAAACATTCAGTCGATCACCTGAAAGATTAAAACAGTCTTCAGTGTAAACCAAAAATCTGCGTAAATATTTCTATTTCAGCACAGCTAAAAACAGAGCAGCAATAATTCTGCTGTTTCACAAACTCGGTTTTTTTTCAGAAGTTTTCCACTTTTTCAGCAACGACAAATCACACAGTAACTAATAACAATGAACACGCAGCAACCAGCTAGGAACTTTCATATTTCTACGAAATGACACTCGACGTAAAAAATCAAAGACCTCATACATAAACTGTACACATAACACGTCATCACATGTATAACGTAGTACACAACCCGCCCATAGGTCAGTTTCTGCAATTTACTATCTGTTGTTAATAATAAGTATATTTATTAATACGCATTAGTAATACTGTTATTATGAAAGTGACGATTTTTATTATGCCGGCGAATATTTAAACAGTGGTATTTCCTTCTGTGCTGTATGCGACGCTACTGGTTGGACAAAAATCTGCAAAGGTTAGTTAACCTATGCTGGAAAAAGCAGAAATGCAGCACTATTTGGCACTTTTGTACTCTTTCTCGCCTCTAACCAACTGTGTCAAAGCATTGAAGGCTGGTTGAAAATGTCAATTAAAATTCCTTTTATTGTGTTAAAAGAAACAGGGAGCACATGTGTGATATACAGCTGGTTACTAAACAATTGAAGCATAACAACAGCAATAACTACAAACATCCAATTCATGAATAA
>Ga0209671_1004782_pt1 | contig 13525 bp, 8 predicted proteins | sample WorMetHERISLAND2_2_FD_187401 | JGI IMG/M metagenome (GOLD analysis project Ga0209671, IMG submission 187401) | Marine gutless worms symbiont microbial communities from Max Planck institute for Marine Microbiology, Germany - Olavius geniculatus... | ecosystem: Host-associated > Annelida >... | reverse complement strand
CGAAAGTTGTCGTTAAACGTACTAAATTTTGCGCGTTTTTTGCACTCCCAAATTTTAAGGGGGCGGTGCCCCCTAAAAGTTGTACCCGCGTTATCACCCCCATCTAGCAGCACGTCATGTGGCAAAGTCTCATGAAGCTACTCCCTTTGGTTCCAAAGATCCTTCGTCTAATACGCTACATTTTAAGGCAATTTTTGACTCCCCTATGAAAAAAGTTGTAAGGAGGGCCGCCGTCCCCGATGGGGGGTGCGCTAGTAAGACCTGGTCATTCTCTAGCGCGTGTAAAAATTTGGGGACGCAGCACCTTCTAGGGGCCGAAATATTTTCTTCCGAAAAATGCGCTTGAGGTGGGTACCATTAAGAATCTAAATCTCCAAGGTCATTGGACCAAACTTCATCGGACTTGTTTCGCCTAACGCAGGAGGAATCGCGGTAGACGGAATGACTATCCGATTTTGAATATATTCATCCGTTTCTTAGATATTTGCCGCCGAACTTCGAAGTCGTCCGAAATCGGGCCAAATTTTGCATGTTTTTCGCCCCCATAATTTTTTTGGGGTGTGCGCCCCAAAATTTTGGACCGGCATTATAAAATAGGGCCTAGTACTGACCATCCTGCAAAATTTTACGCCGGTCGGCCCACGCATCTCGGAGATCTCGCGTTGCAAAAAAAATAAATAAAACATCTAGGCTAAAACATAAGTCTTTCCGAAAACTATCGTTTTCGGGCGGACTAATAAAGAAGTAAGTAAAAATTTCTTCCACACGACCCTACTTTTTGCTTGAAGCAACCGAAAGCACTCGAATTTTTTTACATTTTAGTAGTTCTTGTTCCATTTCTGTCATATCTCAATTTCACTTAGAGCAGTTTCAGTTTTTTTTCAGTTTGCACAAGTTAAATTAAATTGTCAATGCAGAACATTTGTCATATCATATTCCAGTCATATTTTAGCTCTTTTCATCCGTTTCATACAGCATATTAGGCTACCTGCCACTGTAGGATTTTGTTCCTTTGCCGCCATCCCTTCCAGTATCCTCTGGGAAGCTCACAGTGATCCCCCAACTTCGTGTAGCTGGATTTCAAGGGTCTTATTTTTAAGGGGAAGAAGGAAGGAATGGGGAGGAAAGTGGAAAGGAGGAAAGGAGGGGAGACCCCAAATTCACGTTTCTGGTTACGCCACTGGCTCAGGCGTTGACTGCAAAATAGGCTTAATTTACCTTCGTTAGGCCTATCTTACTGTCAACGCCTGAGATGTCCGGGTGGGTGGAGAAACGTGCTCGTGTTTCCGTGCTGTGTTTATGGTTCTTCATCCTTCCTGTCGTCCATCTGATATAGTGCTCAGCTGGCGTTAGGTTATCAGTCTGTTATCTGTTGACGAGTGAAAGGGGCGTGGCACCTGCGACTGGCTTGACAGTCACGTGATTTGTGTCACGTGACTAAGGACGATCCGTGTCGTCGTCAAATCTCTGCCACGTGACCCATCAGCAGGCGACGTGACGTCGTAATAGGGGGAAGTTATTTTTTTTGGGGGGGGGAATTAAAAGGGAGTTGATATTCTTGGCATACTGCATCTCAGCTTGTAAGACGCAGTTCTCATGATTTTTATCTTGCAACCGGAAGTATTCTGTGACGCTTTGAATGCACCAAATTCGTTTTGCGCCGGGTCTTTCTTATCATGCTTCCCCAGACCCTTTAGTCGGCTGGGGAGGGGATATCCCATAATCATTTCCCAGCTCCTCGACGCCTACGGCGCCTCGTTTTCAACGCTTGCAGCACCTTACATTGAGTCAGGGAGGAAAACTTGCTCCAAGGACTTAGGGGGGAATAGACGCACTTGCTGTGATTGTTGGTTTGGTTTGCGGGTCATTGGCAGCAACGAAAACAAACATTATTCAGGATACTAAAATATACTATATTCCTTAACCATATAACTGATGATTTATTGTGGTTAAAGACTAAAATATACCAGCTGGTGATGACTATATCAAGATTTCAAGTTTGATACAATATCGATGCAATATTTCACAAAATATCACGATAAATGTCACGATATTGATATCGATATTTTTAAAATATTAAGTATGTAAATCTTATACAAGCACAAGAACAAAGCATAAACATCGAGCAAGGCAGTTGAGTATGCTTTATTTAGATAATAAAAATGTCTCTCGGTAAACACTGAACTTATAATTACGACTGTAATTACATTACAACACCACTAACTCGGCGCATTTGTAATCTTTTTTCCAGTCACGCAGTGTAGTGAAGAGTCTGTAGCAAATGTCATGAAAATATGGAAAATACTGCAATATATCACGATATTTCAATAATATTGTGATATATCCAAAAAAATTAATATTTTTTGATGATGCAATATGATACGATATATCGATATCAAAATTGATATATCAATATTTTCATTATATCGAGTCATTAGAAACTTAAAACTATTGATGTTTGGACGAAAAGACATTATTTGTCATATATAAGGTGAGGCGATGGCTTCGCTATACTCAGTTTTATTCAGGGCGCCCGTTGCTTACATCTAATCATTTCCTGATCTGTCTGTGTATATACGTGTCTTCTGTGTGTCTGTTCGTGTTGTCAGAACGGTCGCAGTCGGTACATGCCGTTGTCTAGCACGACCGTCGCAGAGTGCAGCGTCAGGAATATCAACCACAGCTTCCAGGTAACGACTCAGTCTGATCATGCAGCTGCAAGCTATATGGCGACCCTTAAATTCAAAGCAGCCTGTCTGCTGCTGAGACTGCCGGGCGTCTGTCTGTCTGTCTGTCCGCGTATGGACTATTGATATCGCTTTGCATTGCAGCTAGCCTAGTCTGGTTGATTGGGGCGGTGGAATGTCTGCTAGCTGCAAACGGTGGGTCCAAATGTTCACCAACGCAGGCGATGGGTGCTGGTCGAATAGTGAATGCACTGCCGTATCATTAGCTCATGCCAATCAGCTGTCACTTCCGAGATTGTATAAGAGATTGTAAAGCGCTTCTGGTCGCGACGCATGTAAAGGCGGGTACAGAGCGACGTTATTGAACTGAACTGACACGGTTTTCGACGCGGACTGATCAGTGGGCATGCAGGGCGTGCTGCGAGTCCACTGATCATTGGTTGACACGTGCGCGCGCGTAATCACGTAGACCACCGACGCCGTTAGACGGTGCCTACTGTAATGCGTTACTGCTTGCCAAGAAACTAAACCATTTCTGTTCAGCTCAGTTACGTCGCTCTGTACGTGCCTTTATAGTAAACGAGCACGGCAGACGGACGGACAAGACAGCTACACATTGTCTCAAAAAACATCCCGAACATTCTAACTTGAACAGAGATTATCAGATTCTCATAGGTTTTGGTACGAATATTCCGGACACAACTGGCCATTGGCCGTTCAGTTTTTTTTACCTCACCCAATGTCTGCTTCTGCACTAAATCGGGAAATAAAACCAACCGAAATATGCATTGAATATGCAAAAAACGTGAAAAAAAATCCTCAACATTATTGACTATAACTTGAAGCGTGATTATATGATTTCCATAATTTTTGGCACACTTATTTTTGACACAACTGGCTATTAAATGACTGTTTAAGTTTCCACCTCACCCAATGTTTGCTTTTGCACTATTTGGCGAAATCAGACCAAGCAATATATTCATTAAAATGATAAAAACGTCGATAAATTCCTTCTATCCTGATCTGTGGCCTTCAAGAGACAGTCAATTACAAGGTTTGACTGTCGTGCAGCAGTGCAGTATGTCTACCATATGACGTTAAGAAATGTTTATGAATTCAAGAAGCAACTGTGAAGTCTGGATTAGTCTGGAGCATAACATTATCGATACTGCTGTCAATGAATGGAGGAATCGTCTCTATATTTGTTATTGCACGACTGGTCAACATTTACATCATTTTATTGCAGGCAGCTGAAAAACGAAACAATTGGATAAAGTTAGCCAAAGTGTCAAAAATGTAAACAAAATGTGTCTTTGTCCATTATTTGGATAAGTAATAATACTACTTTAGGTAAAAATGCAATATTTCGTTGGTTTTGATTTCCCCAGGTAGTGCAGAAACATACGATGAATGATTTGGTGGCCAGTTGTCTCAGGAATATTCCTACCAAAAATTATTAAAATCTGATGATCTTTCTTCGAGGTACAATCGAAAATATTTGGGATGTTTTGAGACGCAGTGTAATACGGGCTATACGTAATAATCTGCTCCAGCCACCAACAGTGAAATCTGCTCTTCGGTTAGAATCAAAGAGATGAGCGTACTAAGATCTAGATAAGGCAAATTGGTTGGTGCATTGATTGGTATCGATCAACATGGTTGTTCTACGTCGGGTCCGGTTAATGCTTGGATGGATGACTGTCTGCCTGCATATCCATCTTCTGATACTGACAAATGAACAGTTCGTCCGAAGATGCGATGCTGTCAGAAGGTTGACGAAAATCAGTTAGTACATGTCAGAAATATTGATAAATAATAACGTCAGCACGGACAGACGGACGGATGCAGTGGCGTTAGGGGCAGGCAGGGGGCAGAGGCAATTGTCTCCCCTCCCCCCAAAAAATATTTGCCTGTGAAGGAATATTTTTCTATTTGTCAGAAAATGTTCGTCGTTAAATTGCTACTTTCTCTGTTCTGTTCCATGTTTTATACCCAGGACAAACAGACGACACGAAAGCATAGTGCTTGCGGCCTTGCCAGCAGACGCATAACAAGAAACCCAGCTGTTGCTAGGATAGCCGACCGTACTCGTTGTCAGTGACCTTTAAGGTCATACAAGGTCGATGATTTTCATATAATTTGAAACCCGATATGCCACTTCTTATTTGTGATTAATAGTAAATTTAGCCGTATCTGTCATCGTTTCTGAGATATAGTCAGTTTTCCGTTGAATTTCCTACTCTCCCACTTTATTTAACCCCAATTTGAAAATGTTCCTCTTGCACTAGATGGCTGAAATTATGCATGCCCGAGTTTAACACACATGGTTAATTATCTGTGTAAAAAAGTTTCCCCCTACGACCTAAAGCTTTGCCAAAATACATCCGTGACATACGGACAGACAGACAGACGACGACAACCATACCAGTAGCTCGACCGTTACTTAAGTACGGTCGGCTAAAAACTGTCAAACTGTTCGAATCATTAATTTGTACTTGCTAGCGAATACCGGCATTCTGCGTTCAGAACCTCACTAAACGCTGCGACAAGAAAGCGAGCGAGCACGTAAATACAGCCTCCGGGGGCAAATCGACAAAACCTATTTCATCCAGTGCACTAATCACCGGACAGGACCGACCGACCGACAGATTGCCTGCCATTTCGGCCGCAACGACTTGCGTTACGTTACGTAACTTACTAGCTGTATGCCCGCACTGTTATTGGACATCAAGACCCGTTACCATGACGACCTGTGACGTCATTATGACGTCATTATTACGGGGGAGTGGAAGTAGGGTAAAAAGTAGGCCTATACTTTTTTAAACCGCGCCTAGCCTAGCTACTGCTGCAGAGCGATGGATCACGGAGATTGTTCGGTAATGAGTTCCAAGCGATCGGACGGACCCTCGACGGCGAAGGCCTGACCGAACGGCTGAATATATTTCGTCGAAACCGTGGAACAATCAGAAAGTGCCGACTGTATACAACTATGGCGTCTGGATTCTGGACACGTTAGCGTAGCCAGAAATTTCAATAGTCTCCTTTCTCTTTCCTTCCCTTTCTCTTTTTCTCTCTCACCTTTTCCTGCTTTTTGACCTCCTTTCTCCCTTCCCCTGTTTTGCCCTCTTCCCCCTCCCTTTCCTTAGATGTGGGATTCCCTAAAACCCAGCTAAGGGGCTTGGGGGAGCGCTGTGAGCTCCCCCAGATGGGTTTGGGGCGGATCCCTAGCCGAAATCGAATTTGCTGCATTTTAGCTTTAAAAGATGAGATCTGGTGGCAACAGTTTCAATCATTTTCAGACAATAAACTGAACAAATTGGCAAATTTAGTGCAGTTCATACGTATGCTTATGTTTTGTCCGTTTTGTCTGGAGGATTTCGGTGGGGGGCTTGGCCCCTTAGTCCCCCCCCGTTGTCTACGCAAGTCACGGTGTCGTGCGATTTACTGGGTACCAGTGGCTTCCATTGGGAACGGGGCTGGAGAGGAGGGGGCGAAGGTCGCGGTGTCGTAGGCGTCGAGAACGGGACGCCGCAGGCGTCGAGGGTGTTGGGGGACGAGGAGGAGGTATTGCTGTCTCCGTCGGTCCAACTAGGGAGAACGTAGTTAGTTCCACGAGCAGTCGAAAATAAATTTTGTGCATTACAGAGCACTCCCGGTGGAACGATAGCGCGGCAAGCGAACGCAAAAAAACGTTATGCCTTTTTGCTTCGCCTGACCTGATTTTCAGTGAGTAGACTGTGACATTCATTTTGCAGAGTTTACCTTGTCCGCTCAAGCCCTCCCTAGCATTGACGTCTCTGTTGCATTGGCTTTCGATTGCTTGTGGCTTTTACGCGCGATAGCCGGAATGCTTCGCGCGTCTTAGCCATGGCCTGGGCGTCCGTCTGTCCGTCACACTGCTGTATTGTGTCAAAACGGTGCAAGCTAGATGCAAGCGAAATTCTTACTGTGGGCTGGCATTGGAGTCTAGTTTATCGTGACAAAATTTCGTGCCCCTGGGTGCGGGGGTTCCCCTCAAACGATTGCGTCAAAGAGGGGTACCCCCTCTAAAAGACGTTATTTTGACCATATTGGCTCTTCTAGCGTGAAAACGGTTGCAGATAGGTACACACATGTTGCTTATCATAACAAGCACTGGTGGCAGGCTATTTACATTTATCAACATCGATGATCTTGAACGACCTTGAACCCACCAAAAAGGGGTTTTAGTGAATTTTTCGCAATTTTTGGATGCAGCGCACATTTCAACACTGAATTGCAACGAAATGGCTGGAGATAGACTAAGACAACCTGCGTATGAAATTTGCACCACTATACGTAGATTTTGGCAGTCCAAGTCCCGTCCCGGTATGTTCAAGGGGGCCGGCGCAGGCGGGCGTGAAAGACGGCTACCCCTCTAAAAATGGTTATTTTGCGCAATTATCTCGTGTAGCGTGAAAACAGTTGCAGATACATGTAGGTACAGACATGCTGCTTATCATAACAAGCACTGGTGACAAGCTTTTTTATTGATGTCAACGTCGATGACCTTGAATAACTTTGAACCCCCCAAAGAGGTGTTTTATTGAATTTTTTTGTGATTTTCAGCTGCGGTACACATTTAAAAGTGAACTGCGCCGAAATGGCTGGAGATGGACTTGGAAAACCTGCGTATGACATTTTTAGCATAGAACGTACATTTTAAGAATCTCAGTTTCGATCTCTTAAATTCAAGGAGTCTTCTGTATGGAGGCCTCAAATTAAAGTACTCTTTCAAGATGCATTAATATCTTGTTGCTGTATAGGCCTACACTGATTGCTAAAGTGGCAGGACCACTGCTATCGCGCGTTACGTGAGCTTTACTCAAATAACTTGTTAGCCGATCGTTATTAAGTAACGGTCGAGCTATTGGCATGATTGTCGTCGTCTGTCTGTCTGTTACAGGTGTATTGTGGCTAAACGGTGCGAGATAGGGCCTAGGTGGCTATTGATCACTAATAGGAAGTCGCATATTGGCTTTCAAATAACATGTAAATCATTGACCTTGGATGACCTTAAAGGGTCATAACGCACTATGGTATGCCAATCCTGCGGTATTGTGGCTAAACGTCGTTAATAAGTCGTAGGGGGTCGGCTATGGTACCGTCGGATAGGGCGCAGGCGACTTTGTATAGGCTGTCAGCAGTAAAACCATGTTTCCATCTGCAGCGGTTTGGCCGCAATTTTCAGTGAAAAGTTTTAAGCTATAAGTGCCCATATCTCAGAAACGGTGAGAGATACGGTCAAGGTTATTATTAATCACTAATAGGTAATAGAATATGCTCTTTCAGATGAGATGAAAATCATTGACCTTGGGTGACTTTCATTGACAACCAGTACGGTCGTCTATTTAAGCGACAGCTGGGCTTCTTGTTTTGTGTACCATCCGGCTGTTTGAGGATACACGCACGCTAAGATAGAATACGTTAGAATAAGGACGTATACGATTTTTAGCCGACCGTACTACTAACGGTCGCGCTTATGGTACAATGTGTCTGTCGTCTGTGACGAAATGTATTGTGGCTAAACGGTACGTCATTGGGGGTCGGCGATGGTACCGTTGGATAGGGCGATGACGAGTTCCTATAGATTCATTTATAGAGCCGTGTTGGTAAGACATATTTTCCTACCAAATCCAACCCGTAAATTTCAATTTTTTACCCAACCCGACCCGCTGGTATACCCGTTACCCGTAACTGACCGTGACTGTCATTCAACTCAGAGTTGAATTGATGCAAAACCGAAAACGTTATAGCGCAATTCAAATATATGGCCTAACAAATCGAAACAAGTGGAGTGGAGTTGGGGGCCTTAGATGTCGTCATACTAAATTGCGTACAATTAGTGTATCCACGCAACTAAGTGTAGAGAATTGGCAGTATGTTATTAGCGCAGAAAGCCGGGTTTTGTAGCCGCGAACGAGCAGGCTTTTACCAGTGAATCACACAGTATAATGACGTGGTCGAATGTGTGTCAACGAGATTGAGAGAGTGCGGCTGTGTAGAAGTAGGGGCCTAGGACATAGTGCGACACAAACATCGGCGGAGAGACGGGCAGACGAACATCTAAGCGTTCAATTAGTATACGTCGGAGTGCCGAGTATTCCCGGCCGGTATTAAAAGATTACCGGGCGGCGGCCGAAATCAACCTCCATTATCGCCGTCGGTCCCATTCGTCGTTTAGGCCGACCGACCAACCGAGTTCCCGGATGCTCGCGGCAAGTGCGTCGCCCGCTCTGCTGCTTCCAGTAGTGATTCTGATGCCAGTTTCGCGTTAAAGTCGTCTTTTGGGAACAGTTTGCCGAAGTGCGTCGCGCCTTCACGAAATTAGACCGCAGCGAAAACATAGTCCCCTTCGCGGCTGTGTCTCTATCTGTGCGTCTGTCTCTAGTGTGCGTGCGCAAAATCCTGAACAATATTACGGAGTATGCTATTTCCGGGTCAGAACTGTTATATTGCGGCAATCAGTCTTAATAGACAGTTCGCTCGTCCGTCTGTCTGTCCTATACAGGCTAATAACGCGAAAACGAAACAGCATAGAAAACAAATAATTTGAGCAAAGCTCATGAGAGGCGCGACATCTTTGGCAGTTCCTGTTCGCAGGTTGTCTTCGTCTATCTGCAGCCATTTCCGCGCAATTCACTCTTGACATGTGCATTGCAGTCCAAAATCGCAAAAAATTTACTAAAACACCCTTTTTTCGGGCTTCAAGGTCGTTCAATGTCATCGATATTGATACCCATAAAAACTTGTCACTAATGCTTGTTATGATAGGCAGCATGCCTGTGCTTATCTGTAACTTTTTTTCACGTTCGACCAGCCAATAGCGGTAAAATAACCACTTTTTGTGAGGTACCTTTTTTGCACCCCTGTTCGAGAGGAACCCCTTGCCGACTGCCACAAAATTTTGCCACAGATAACTAGAGTACTTGTGGCATAACATGGTGAAGTTCTGTCATTTTGGCTTGCTTGATAGGGCTCAAGGGTGTGGCGGACAGACACACAGACAGACGCCCAGACGATGGCTAAGACGCGCGATGCATTAGATGCTGTGAACGCTCCCCAGGGCAAGAGTAACCGACGTGACAATTTAAAAGGTCAACTGTCAGGGTTAGAGAGCTAGCGTTAGAGCTGTGCAATGCGTTGTACATAGCTATAGACAGATGTCCGCATAAAATGTCGGCACTGAGCCGACATTTTCGCTTCTTCTTTGCACGGCTCACTTGGAGACTTGCGGTTACGTCAGACTGGCAATGCCGTCATTGTTTTACATGCATTGTCGCCGACCTCCGTTACTGCAGCCGATCGACCGGAAAGAGAATAATTAACGAACGTCCGTTTCCGGTATGACGTCATTGGGCGTGACGTCATGCGTGGTGATTGAGTGTGACGTAATCGATGGCGTCGTGAACTAATTAAGTCGATGACAGCCGGCTGTGCAAAGAGACAAAGATGCGTTATTCTAAGATAGGTCTATACGTCATTATCATCGTCGTCGTCGTCATAATTGTTTGGCCTACATCATTTTTTACGCGCGAAAGCAGCTATTGCTTTCAGCGTGTCTTAGTCATCGAAGTTCTGTCTTTCTGTCCGTCTGTCCGTCCGTCCGTCCATCTGTCACACTGGTGGATCAGTCAAAAACAGTGCAAGCTAGGATCACAAAATCTTCACCGTCGGCTGTCTGGAAGACTAGTTTCAGGAACCGTTAAGCTTTTCCATAAACTCGAAAGGGGTCACCCCGAACGAGGGCGCTAAATGAGAGGGGTGGGCAATTTCGATTTTTGGCCAATAAGTCGCTGTATCTCAGTAACGGTGCGAGATAGGGCCTAGGTTACTATTAATCACTAATAGGAAGTCTTACACTGGCTCTCTATTGGCGCCGAATTCAATGACCTTGAATGACCTTGAACGCCATAGTAGGGGTTTTATGGATTTTTTGGCGAATTCGGGCTGCGACACAAGTCTATATCATTCAGAAGGTGGCGCCACGCTACTATCGTTATGCGATCCAGATAGCGAATTTGATATTTGTATATTAACTTAGCGTGAACACCCCTATTTTCAGCTAAACCACTGAACCGGAACTGCTATAGGTTTTCGCGCGTTTCGTGAGCATTTGCTCAAATTTCTTGTACTCCTCGCGCGCTACGTTCCTAAGGAAGCGAAGAGGAGTACATGTATATGAGATCAGTGTAATATTGAGGATCGACCGACCGATGACCGACCAACGACTGACCTCTGTTCCTGTAAGAGCCTTCCTGGAAGAACTTCAAACGGCCATATCTCCATAACCTTGCCAGATAGACCCATGGTCACAATGGACCACCAATAGGAAGTCGCTCACCGCAAGTAGAATGGTCATGCACGTGACCGGTGACGTCACGTGACCCCAAAAGTTCAAGGTTGTAACCCCTTTATCTTTGAGGCGCCACAACTCCATAGCGGTGCCGGATCGACGCACGGTACGTCGCAGTGGGCCGAAAAAAACGAAAAAAGCACTTGAAAGTGTATAGGAGAAGATAATGCGCGCAAAGAGCACATTAGACTGGTTACAGTCTAATAATATTTCTTGTATCCATTGTTGTTGTCATGCTGTCGTCCAATCGTTGACAATTTTGTCGGCTTTGAGAGAGATGGAGCGAGTCACGGAGACTCGTTAACGTGCAGCTTTGTATAATGCCGCTGTCGCCGCAGGGTGACACAATAATCCTGCAGCGTGAAGTCCGGCATGCACGGAGGATCACTGCAGCGCGCATGCGTTGTGTCTGCCGCGACAACTTTGTGTTTCCGGTTTATCACGAGCGATCCACGCAAACTAATGATACGGCGTCTTCTTCTGTATTGCGGCCAACGACGGCTGAATTAAAAGATGAACGGACCATACAAGACCCGAAGTGGAAAAATGTATATCTCCTGCAGGCGTCGTCTCAAGATGTTTTTTTTAGCCGACCGTACTTAAGTAACGGTCGAGCTTATGATACGGTTGTCGTCTGTCTGTCTGTCTGTATGTAACGGATGTACCGTAGCTAAGGGGTAGGTGTTAGGGGAAAACTTTCTACACAAGTATGAGCCTTTTGTCGAGGCTCTTTGCATACGAATCTTGGGGGATGCAGTGAAAGAGGAACCTTTGTCAAATTTGGGGTTGAATGGAGGGTGTAGGAAAAATTTGCGTTTTTCAACGGAAGACTGGCCATATCTCTGAAACGGTGAGAGATAGGGCCTATAGGTTGCTATTGATCACTAATAGGAAGTCGCATATTGGTTTACAAATGACATGAAAATCCGTTAACAGATTTTTTCCTAAGTTTAGTCCCTGGAGTACAATAAAAACAAGCATGGGGTTTAATCCCAGAGGGGCGCATGGTAACCCCTGTCAGCTCCCCGACTATTGCGTTTTAGACGAGCGTGTCGTAAACATGAACCGTAGTTAGCGACTGAAACTGCAGAAATAGTTCGTGGAATGTATCCGTGATTGATGTACAATATCGACCGTCCGCGGCGTGTTGACGTCACGGTGAGTATGATTATGACGTCACAAGGTGCCCGCCTGTCCCCCCGCCGGCGCCCGTATGACGGCACGGTTTGCTGGCTCGTGTTATGTACGATGGTCTTGGATGAATGTATGGACATTGGTCGACGTTGTACGTCGGTTTGCCTGGCGAACGCCTACCGTCGCGGCTATACCACGGGTATTCTGACGTTTTGTACACGCTCTACTGGTGCTATGTTCTGAGGATTACGGGACGTAGGCGGGGCCAGCGGCGTCGTGGGTTAAAACAAGTAGGCGTGGCAGGAAGTTGCAATAATTTTCCGACAGACGGCTTTCCGAGTTTATGGGTGCAGTTTTGCCCCTGAATTTTTCCAAAATGGGGGTTTGGTTTTTAGTTGCAGATTTTTTTATTTTTGGACCAAAATTTTCTGACAAGAAGATAATATAACTGACATTTTTTGACAATTTTCTGACAGCCCAAAATTGGGAGGGGGAATTGTTCCCCTTGCCTCGATGGTTGACTCAGCTAGACTACAGACTAATAGCCACTTTACATCTACGACGCCGACGCGACTAAACTCAACTCAACTCAACTGCTCAGTCAGGCTAGCAAAACGCGTGGTCTGTGCACAGCAGCGTGACGTCACAATACTAATGACGTCATTGCATTGTCGTCCACAGTCACTACAGTTGAGTTGAGTTGAGTTGCGTCGTAGGTGTGCATTGGCCATAACGTCGGTACGCACAGTTTGAGTATGTGTATCGTTACACAATCGGTCGTTATAGGGCGGCGATGGCGCCATCTAACGAACGCCCACCGTCGCACTGGACCAGCGCACCTAGCGACCAATCGATGACGCAATCCCTCACTCATTGCATGGATGATGATGCATTCCATTATACCTCGTGGACGACGTGCAGCTTTTTGCACCCTCCCTCCTTCCAGCGCGCTCACTGACGTCAACAGTGACGTCACTCACTCAGCGCAGAGTGGGGGATGCTGGTCAGTAGTCCGAAGGGACACTAGCCCGAATTTGGTCTCTGGTTTCGGTTCGCCATCGCCAAGGCCCGCCAACGCCAAAGAGGCAGTTTATTCCTATTTCTAACCCTATCACTAGCTAACCGTAACCGTTACGCTGTTCGGACTAATAGTCGGGGTTAATGGCGTAATTGTCCCCTTTTGCACCTACATTTTGGGCTGTCGGGAAATCTTTTTTTTTGTCGGAACATTTTCGTCCAAAATACGAAATTTGGAGCTGAAAAACACACCCATTTCTGGAAAATTTCGGGCCTGGGGAAATTTAAATTTTGAGCACCCACCCATAATCTC
>Ga0209671_1004781_pt1 | contig 13526 bp, 9 predicted proteins | sample WorMetHERISLAND2_2_FD_187401 | JGI IMG/M metagenome (GOLD analysis project Ga0209671, IMG submission 187401) | Marine gutless worms symbiont microbial communities from Max Planck institute for Marine Microbiology, Germany - Olavius geniculatus... | ecosystem: Host-associated > Annelida >... | reverse complement strand
GTAATTTTTGTATTAAATAAAAACGTTTTAAGATTGTGTTTAAAAGTCGTGTATGTGGCAGTGTTTCGAATGTCAGTAGGTAGTTGATTCCAGGCTTGTGGTCCAGTAGTAGAGAACGCTCTTGATCCGAACGCAGTCCGCGATCGTGGTATGTCGAAAAGACCGTCTTGCGCTAAACGTAGATCTATGACATCTTCCAGCAAGATTTGGCAAAACGTCGTATACACAGTTTTCTAGCAAAAAAGCGTCGTAACTACGAAAAGCTACTAAAATAAACTTATATCATAACGAAATAGAATATAGCAAACAAATGTAAGCAACATTAAAAGCATTAAAAGCATAAAATCCGACAAATATGCGATTTTCTCAAAATGTCATTGAGAACAGATAAGATGTTTTGCAGTCCTGCCCTCCATTCGTTAAACAAACATCATCAATTCAGCTAGAAAGAAGCCAAAGAACCGGCGGCAGACAGAGCAGAATGGCATCGACCTGTGGCCCAATGAATCCGCAAAGATGCGGGTTAAACTAAGGACAAAAGTAAGGTGAACAGTTGAGTTAGCTTCACGAAAACTAACAAAGTAAAAGCAATTACAATTTTTAAGGTCGTTAGACATTTTAACACACTGATGCAATTCATCTAAGTTGTAGTAAAAAGTAAAAGTACAAGCGCTGTATAGCTCTCTATAGAAAACCCGTCACAGAGCTATGAAGCGCCACCTGCCATATGACAATGTTACAAAACATCAAGTTAGGCCTAAGCAGTAGGCCTACAGTTTCTTCTGACGAAAATAACATAAATGGTCAAAAATCTATTCTTTCGAGCCAGTAAATTAGTTTTCTATCATCCTGTAAATAGTAGCAAATTTCCCTGTGAAGTCTTACTTGTTTGAGTTGACTTCACCCAATACGACGGCGTTGGACATGACATCATCGGTGTCTGCAAGAACCTCGTCATCAAACTTCAAGCCGCCGCCACCATCATCATCCAGTGTGCTATTGACGACTAGATTACTGACTGTTGCTAGAATTTTGCCACTGACTAGCTGCGACGGCAGAACCTTCGACGTTGCACGTTTGGCGTCGGCAGATTTATCCTTCAGCATCGGCAAATCGTATTTGGGCAGAGTCGGAACATCCGCGAACATCCGCAGTTCATCGATTTCTTGCTTCCTTCCTCTGTCCACTGACGAATTTCTCACGATGTTCTCGAACAGCTGTTTGTTGAATAACGTTCGATCTTTTATCGGAACCAAGTCTGGGTTGCCGACGTTTGAACTGACACCGTTGTTGGCTGACTGCTCCACGTGCGAACGTTCTTTGTTGTCCGTTATTACTTCGAAGTTTTTGAGCGCCATCTGCCGCGCTAGAATCAGACTATCACGCTTATACTCATCGTTCACGTCAGAAAGATCTTGTTGCTGTGGACGTTTCACGGTAGTTATAGACGGTTTCAAGTGTGGTTCTTCCCCGGAAATGACGAAACTGTCATTGAATGCAGGTTGTTTTAAAGGCCGCCTCTGAACATATTCGACAGTGCTGTTTACAGCAACAGTTTTACGATCATCTACGATGTTAGCAGCAGTTGATGTCTCATGACGATGCACGCTCGAATTCATAACCCCCACATCGGTTCTCCGTTGCCTGTTCAGTTTTCCTAAATCATCCTCCTTAACCGGAGGTGACAAATGCTCAACACCTTCATTTGAAACACCCTTCACAAAATTTTTCACAGACTTTTCATCGTGTACAAAACCAGCTTCAGTGTGATTTTTACTGATCTGATCCGATGGTCTCAGTCTTTGTTCTTTTTGCTTGATATTAAAAATTATGCGTGTAGCAACCGACGCGTTACTTCTACTTGCATTCCTTGATGAACTGTGGTATTCAGAGCTTTTTACAGTTTGACGTTTTGTTTCCTGAAGGTCACGCATGTTACCACGATCATCTGTCAAATCAATGTCAATATCCCGCCGGTGTGGAACATCGTACCCAGCTGGCCGCTGTTCGATGGGAATTGTATTCATCATACTGTTGTCGGCGGTATTCTGCTGTCCCAACCAGATCAACAGGAACAGTAGAATAACAGCTGCTGGTCCGTACTGCTTTATCGGATGACGTTTCTTCATTCTTGCTGCAGTTTGCCCGTAAAACTTCCATCTGCATGGCAATTATAGTGACTCCAGCTAGTTGCTATCCAGTCTTATCAGCTGTATACAAAAAAACAGTGACAGTAAGCAACAGATAATGTTAATGCGGTGAACTAAATTAATGCCATGTAGTGCATAAGTAGCCTATAGTCAAATTGCGTTTTCTAAATGAAAAATTATTGCATTAGAAGGTGGTGGACGAACATCAAAATAAATAGAAAAGCAACTTACTTTATTTCCAGAAATGTGTTCAGCAAACAAAAAAAACAGTAACTCGACAATCGCTCAGCTAATCAGTAGCCTAAATCAAAATGCGTTTTCTAAATGATAAATCTAGAACAAAGATTCTTCGTAAGATATTTTATTGCATTAGAAGTTAACTGATGAACATCAAGGACATCAAAAAACACCTGAATTTATTTCAAAAAAATGTGTACAGCAAACGAAATTAAACTATCGAGTAAGCTAGAAAGCCTTTATTCAATTATCAATGTCCAGACAATGACAAAAAATCCATGCAAAATACGACATCCAACGCCATCCACCCAGGCTTTAGCATAGCCGTACTGATGTCTGTCTGTACAGACGGACAGACGGACCACGGCAAGGTACCTAACAAATGTTCCAATAGCCGACATGCTGCCTTAAATGTAGCATCAACATACTGAACTCAAACCATATTCAAAGTCCGGAACTATAACAAGCCTACACAGCGACCATAGCCCACGTTATCGCAACTTTTGTCTTTAGACCTTAATTCACACTACGTTGACACGCATCACAATGTAAACAAACAATCATCGCAGGCACAGTCTACCTGGGACAGGTGCGCGCAGGCTGCAGCGGGTCACGTGACAGCAGCCAGCCGGCGGCTACGATGTTTACAAACAACTGAGCACGTGCTACTGAAGTCGCGACCAACGAGGACTAGGACTCCCCCTCGTAAAAAGAACGACTTTCCTCGATGGACAAAAATGCGTGACGTCCAATAGGTATACGCCGGGAGTCCAAAATAGTAAAACACCAAGTTTTCGACTCAGTGACTAATTATACCACAATTTATACGTATTAAGGACGCATCAATTTGAAATTTGCGCACCAAATAGCCCAAGCAAAAATGAACTAAAATCAATGTTTTGCACGTGTTATATCATTGCATGCTGCCGTTCTCGTCACATGTGTATAATCTGCAGTTTTGTGTAGACATCTAAAGCGGAACTTCACATACAATTAGGCCTAATTTATGTTCAGTGTTTGTTTTTATTGGTGTATTTCCTGCAGTGTTATAATTATTGTGTATCTGCACACAGCAGTGTTTGATGCACGTTCGATGCGTCTCATTAAACCAGTCATTCATTCGTTCATTCATTCATTCATTCATTCTATTGTACCAACTAACAGATCACTGTTTTAGACTTTAATCTCGGTGACAATTTTTTGTTTGATAATTAAAGCGATTATATGGAGCAATTAAGAAAAATAGTGGCTGTCACATTCTTTAACAGGCTAATTACATGGACCACATTAAACTGAGTCATGTCTGCAAGTGAAAATCTTCTTAATTTAAAGCTAGCCATCAAAACTGTAAATATTTTGACGTTTGTATGTTGTAAGCGTACACGCCATGAGAATGAGATAATCTGAAACAACTGCAGTGTGTTTAGCAAATTTTATTGTCTAGAGAAAAACAGTTAAACCTAAAAATAATTAAACTAAGCTAACAATTACAATTATTAAAAGTGTTCAAATATTTATATAAATTATTAGAACCATTAACTGTCACTATAACTAAGCTATCACTATAACACGGCCACGATTTGTACACAGAACAAAACAAACGGTGACAAGCATAACTACAGGGTGGGCCAAAAAACGTGGCACTTTACTTTTGTCCATATCTTCACCAATTATTGATCGATTTTAATTTTTTTTCTCTGGCACACTCTGCAGACAATTTGCAATAACGTGATTATTACATATCCCACCACACCGTAAATGCGTCCCTACACTACATTGTGAAATGTGAAATATCAATGAAATATGCATACATAACGATAATAACAAATAAACATTTAAGTAAAATTTTATAAAACACTTCAGACCAACACTGCAGTGAATGGTCTGTATGACACTAAACTGGGTGGGTCTAACACAGTCTAGTGTAATACAGATTTCATCACAATGTTGGTCTGACGTGTTTTTTTCATGTACCTAAATTTTTGTTATTATTGTTAGTTTTTGGCTTACATTTATATTTCACAAGGTGGTGTAGAAACGCATTTACTATGTGGTGGGTTATATAATAATCACATTATTGCAAATTGTCTGCAGAGTGTGCCAGTAAAAGAATTTTGAAAATCGGTCGATAATTGGCGAAGATATAGACAAAAGAAAAGTGGCACGTTTTTTGGCCCACCCACTAATTCTTTATCACAACAAGATAATGTTCATACGAACATGGAGTCTGTCCAATGCATTTCGATAGTTTACAGTATATGTCCGTATAAATATAATCAATGAGCCGTTTAGACTGGTAGAAAAAATCAAACAGTTTAATTTCAAATTGTACAGCAGCAAAGACCCTTTCATCGGTCTGTATTATTTTAAGTAAACAACAGACATTGTCAGTCATGAGACCATTGTATTCGTCACTAGCGCTTTACTATAAAAGGTCCATCGTGACCATGCGTCTATCTGGCACCGTTACAGAGATATGGCGCCTCAAAGATAACGGGGTCACGAGTTTGACCTTTTGGGGTCACGTGACGTCATCGATCACAAAAAAAGACGGAAGAAGGGAAAGAGGAAGCGGAAGGGAAAGGAAAAAGGGGAAGAGGAAAGGGTAAGAGAAAAAGAAGGGGAAAGGAAAAAGAGATGGAAAAGGGGAAGGGAAAAAGGTAGGAAAATGGGAAAGGACAAGGGGAAAGGAGAAGGGGAACGGGGAGGAAAAGGGGAAGGAGAAGGGAAAGGGAAAGTGGAAGGAAGATAGCTTAAGAAATGTTGGACGCACGGACGGACACAAAGATGATTTTGTACTCTGTCCAATGCTATGCATAGCACTGTCCAATGCTATGCATAGCATTGGACAGACAATCACAGTTTCTGTAATCAGCAAATGCAGCAGAAATAAAGCCACGAAAAAGAGATGGCTCTCATTGCAAAAAAATACACACTCACTCTAATCTAACGCCATGCATGCAATGCAATGAAGCAATGGACATAATGCAACGGACACAATGACCGCTTATATACTCAGAGTGATCACTCTTCAGATACTATGAATTTCTCAAACAATTCCCTGACGATTTACGGCACTACTTTTGATTTTGTAAGTACTATAAATAAGTGCTATAAATTAAAATATAGCATAAATATAAATACTCTAAACTGAACCATAACCAAGCAACATTCAGCAATAAACAAATAAGGCTGTCAATGCAATTTTTAGAAAAGTTTAGGTGCAATTTTCCCAGACATTTCCCTGTTTTCCATGTCGGTGGCCATCCTTTATAATCATGTTTTGGCTGCTGCATCAGCTGCATTTGTTACGTACATTCTTGTGTACGTTGTGTCGAAAGGCAAATCCACTTAAGGCAATTACTGATATCTGTGTACATATTAACAGGCCTATTATACATTAGCTACAGCTAAATGCAATTAGCAAAGCACAAAGGTCAAATTTTATAACTTGAAGACTACATATGTTATTTACTATAAGCATAAAGCCAGCACTAATGTAATTTATAACACAATTGATAAAAAATAACAAATTACACATCTAGGTTTCAACAAAATTGAAGTAATGTAATTAATTATGTACAATTCTTCTAACTTTAAGGACCATATATCAAACAAAAATAACAACTATCGTAAATGGCTATTCACAAAGCAAATCACAGCAATGAACTAGAAAGCAGTCAAAGCCCGCACACCTCTGCCAAGGCAATGTTGTTCGCTAGGTGGCAGCACCATCTTCGGTTTTGCAGCGGTTTCCCTTATGCCCCATTGAAAGCAATGGTAACGAAAATTTCAAAGTGATCCAGAATCCAGGATTCCTTCCAGATCACCCCCAAAATTGAATCACTGGTAGTTTGTGCCATTCCCAACATACCCTCAAAATTTCAGAAAGATCCGTCCATAACTTTTTGAGTTATCTTGTACACACACAGAAAAACAGACAAAGTCCGGCAAAAACATTACCTCCTTGGCGGAGGTAAATATGCCAAAAACTGAATAACTGTTACTTAAAAAGAATGCAAATCAGAAAAAATAATACTGTCAATAGTTCTGGATTTGGCTGTAACAAACAAATACTACTATGCCAGAGTCAATATTACTCATATAGCAAAATTTCTACAGTTCAAAGGCCATTCCATGAGTTAAAAAAAATTAGGGTCAGGAAGACGCAAATTTCAATTTTCTGACAAACAGCTGCACGTTTTTGACAGAAAACATTACGAGTGCTTAAAATTTCAGCTTTGCCCATAAATTCCACAAAATGAAAAATTTTCAACCCAAAATTTTGTTATGGGCCAAAAATTCAAGGGGGCATTGCCCCCATTCTTTTTCCCATGATACCACTGATTCCCAATGCCCAACCAACGACATCAAAGTACTAAGCAGTACCATAAGCAAATAAGGGCTAAAGTCATTTCACACTACACAATATCGCTGAAAACATGAAAAGGAAACCTTATAGGATTTGCGACGATCGCTCAAAAACAGTCCAGTTTTTTGGCCCTCCCTGCAGTAAGCATTCCGCTGTCCATAACCATATAGTTGCAAATTAAAATGCACATTTTGACCGAGTGGTCCTAATAAGCTCAATCTGTCACAGCAGGTCTGCTGAGAAATATTTTCACGCATGCAAAACTCTTCCGATAAAAAAAGCATCACACGGTGTACACTGGAACAGAAGGGCACTGCACTGCTGCTATGAATGCGCTTGGTCTTCCGACACGTCGCTGTACTCAGTAGCTTCAACAGCTTCTTCGACTTCATCCCCAAGCGCCGAATCACTCACTGGAGAAGTGACCACCACTCCAGGTTCTGTGTACTCCCTGGTCCTTGTGATGCTGGACGTGGCCGAATGTATTGCGGACCACTGTCGCAGTGAGTCCACCGCACCGGGTTCTGCGTGATGCCTGGTCCTGAGTCCGACAACCTCCAGCACGGCATCCATCTGATTGGCGTAGTCAAAGTGACCAGAAACCTATGACAGATGATACCACAACAACGCTTTGTATCATCTGCCTGCTTCCCACAAAAACCCTGAAAAATTCATGAGACATATCATTGCATTGAGTTAATCCAGTAATTACCACAACAGAAGTATACCGAAATGAAGTCTTCAGAACTTACAAAATTTTCTCAGAATGCAGCACACTGAGACAGCTACAGTCTCCGATTTTACACATGTTTGTTTTAACTTTCAAAGATATTCAGAATTTTTTTGTATAAATGCACTTATTTAAAAAATATTAAATATTAAAGAATTTCAGGACAAGTGCAAAAGTTGCACTATGCTAGGACCGATTTGCCCAACCATTGTGCACTATAAAGTTCATGCTATTAGTTTCTCCTTTCGATACAATTTTTGCTACTCATCATTACTCACAAACAGGTATTACTTTGGCGTTATTCAATTCTTTATTTTCACAAGAGTAACGTATGATGTCAGCCGGAAGCATGGTTGTAAACACAAACACTCAGCCTGGTGTTTACAACAAAAGCCAGAAAGAGCTCTACATGCAATCATGGTATATCTATGCGAGATGTTATACACAAAAGACCTGTGATCAGACTTTTCCAAATAAATTTACACAACTTATTAATTTACCGTTTTATGAGTCCATTCAAAAACGTTTTTCGAAGGTTGTTTTGACTCCACTCCACTCACGGGTGCTTTCCATTAATCCATCTAGAGACTGGAAAGTGACATAAGCTCTCCCAGTGGAGTCCTGGGCCACAAATGCATTTTATTTAAAAATTGCATCTGGTAAAGACGTAATTTTTGGTTATTATTACTGAATAGTTTCTGGCTCCAGCTGATGAGGAAGGAAATCGAATCATCACCTTAGCAGTGTTGGGTAAACTCAGACAGAAAGCGATTTGAATCAAACTCTCACATCATGCAGGGCAGATACTCAACTCACCTACTTTGTAGTGAGTTAAAACAAACTCACGAAAAGAATGAATTAATTCATAAACTCACATGTTTTAAGTTTAAAAAAATCTTTTGACGTGTCGGTTACTGAACAACCAATTGATCAATCCATCAGTCAATCAATAAAAGTAATAAGGACTGTCCTACAATGCTATAACCGGTCAATCAGCAAACAATCACTTTCAGTGTTCCATAAAAAATATTTCTTACTGAGTTAATCTAAGATACTTCAAGTTTGCTTTCAACAACAGCAATTTCTCAGAGTTTGCGTCTGAAAGTTTGTTGCATCTCGTAGATTCAATCTGTCCGCCTACGCAGAGCAGTCTTTCTACTGCAATCTGCAGCAGATGACGGCAGTGTTGTACTAAACTTTTTATAAAAACTGACTTCACTGCACGATATTTATGCAGCATTGTTAACGATTAATCTGGATCTGTAAAATATCAGGAAACTTCTGTGTGGGCAACATTAATCGAGAATATCCAGTACAGTCCAGTTAGACCTGTTCAACCCCAGTTGGCCACAAATCTGTTGAACTGCTGTGCATCTGTAATTTTGACCATAAACTGCTAACTTGCAGTCAGTTGATTTTAAACACCTAATGAACTCACTATTAACATAAATAGTGAATTAAATCAAACTCATAACTCACAGTTGTCGAAGTGAGTTAACGCAAACTCATAAATCACAATAACTGAGTTAACTCGTGAGTTGAAACTCGTTTGAATCAACTCATGCTCAATACTGCACCATACTGAAGATATTTCTGTGTTCCACTTACGACATGTGTAAGGTCAATATTGTGCATCAGTCGATGTGTCCACTTGATGGCCGACAAACCGGCAACAGTGAACTGAATGGAGGCAGTACGGTACATGAACTTTAACAACCAGTCACTCCTGTACACACCAGCCACAGCGCATTACTACTACAACTACAACAACAACAACAACAACTAATACTACTACTAGTACTAAGCCAGCCACAATGAACTGAATAAAGGCAGTACGATACATGAACTGTAACAACCAGTCACTCCAGCACAAGACAGTCACACCGTGTTACTACTACAACTACAACAACAACAACAACAACTGCCTAGAGTGCAGTGGGCAAAGCGTGCCATAAATAAACATGTATGTAGATACACGCCATTTGCTGTATATTCGTGACGTCCAGTGACGACGGCGCCCTGATTTTCTTCTGAGATTTTGGCGCTATATAAATTGTTACTTACTTTTTACTATAACCTACTAAGTTGAAAATCGACATACCAATTACTCCGATCCTATAGAACATTCACCCCAGTGTTAGTTTCTCTAAGCCTTTTCATTTTCCACTTATGAATCTGGCACAGCAGATCTGCTGCTCATAACTTATGAATTTATGAGCCCATATGGGATAGACAGACAGTCAAATGGACGGGCATGACCCACACTGTGGCCCATCGAGTCAGCCACAGAGAAGTGAACGAAAAAGTGGAAGCAAGAGTAAGTTAAACAAAAGATCGAGGACCTGCTGTAGCCGTTGACAATACGCCCAGAGACGACCCTCGCCAGGGGGCTCCACTCGTCCGCACTAGCAGTCACTGGCGCTCCAAGCATTATTGCTTCTTCTACGATCCCTTCGCTGTCTGCACACAACACCAGACATAACAACAACTACAACAACAACACCTTACCACTACCACTATCACCATTAGCATAATTCATCAACACTACCAGTCACTGCTCATCCTAATCTTATTCTTCCTCCATGACTTCCCCATTGTATACACATCAGCATTTAACCATTCCACGCAGATAAAAAGAACTAGTTTTAATTTGCGATCAATATGCTAAACAGAGGGTACTCTAAAAATTTACGGATATGAAATTTCGAATAGCAATTCACTGCTGGCGCCAAAATCTTGAAGCCAGATTCAAACCCCAGTAAAATAGACCATGGCCATGCCCCCAATATCATCTCTTCAACAAAAATCCCAACAATTTTGCCTATTTTTTAAAGATCTCGATAAAAAATAGACAAACAAACAGAGACACCCTAGAAACATAACCTCTAGTTTGGGCAGTAGTAATAAATGCAAAAATAAATCATAGAACAACACAAGAAAGTGCAAGTTTGTTCCAGTAATATACAGTGCCACAACAGAATAAAAGCTAAATCTGTATCATACTGATAAAGTAATGAAATCTCACTTTTTCGCTTAGCCATTTCTTGGAGGCATGAAAATATGACACGAGCTCCAAAACTGTAACCAATCAATGTGACCGGTCGCTTGCCCTAAAACATGTAAAATGCAAAAGGGTGTGACGATCTCACACTGGCTTCAAGTTTTACTTAAAATTACAGCTGTCAAACTGTCAAACCAATGTACTAATCAACATGCTTAACAGTGATTAAAAACACTAATGCCATTAGTTATCTCTGCCAAGTGTGAACGTAGTGAACATTGGAGGAGATTAAGAGATTGGTCGTTCTGTCCGTCGTTCCGTGTTGTATGTGTCCATCTGTGTACATGTCTTTGAGGCACCATATCTCCATAACGGTGCCAGATAGATGGGAGACAATTTCCGACTTGTTCTTCTCTCTCCCTTTCCTTGTTGTAGGGTGTAGTTGTAGCTGTAGGTGTAATAGTAGTTGAAAGTCTAGTAGTCTCATGAGCGCCTTCTAGTTCATACATTTAACAGTTAAGCAGCAAAAAAAATTACTTTGCACAGTATCAACAAATAACTTAAGAAACCAAAAAGACTATCCCCAAGACAAAAAAATCCCCCAAATCGAACTTCTGTTGCATCAGCTATGCACTGTGACCAACTTGCACCTTGTAAGCATGCAAATAAGCAAGTAAGTAATTTATATAGCATGCTAGCTGTAAATAACCTTAAGTGTGCTCAGTGTACTAGTAGAACAAGAAGTGAAAACGTATTTTTAATTTTTTGCTTTAAATTACCTAGATGTTCAATTGTAGCTACTGTCACACACACACAGAGCCTACCTATTGTTGTGATAGCAGCACCTCAGACATCCAGCCAGCATGCTGCGCTAGCATTAGCTACATACACTCCACATTAGCTACATACTCCACAGGTTGTTAATTACCAGGGATGTGGTCTCGGTCGAGACGTCTCGGTCTCGAGACGGTCTCGGTCTCGAGACGGTCTTGATGTGCTAACGTCTCGTCTCGGTCTTGTCTCAAACAAAATCCTCAACGTCTCGGTCTCGTCTAGGTCTAGGAGCAATATGTCTCGGTCTCGGCCCAGTAGGTCTCGTCTCGGGTCTCGGGCCACTGCGTCTCGTCGAGACGTTTTGTGCAGGCGCACGCCGTGCATACTGTAGCTGCAGATAGAGCAATGCTAACCAGCATGACATTTGTGGCATAGACATATTCGTTTACAGTGTTTTTACTCTTTCACTTACTTATCATAAAGCAGAATTATGTCAAGTCAGTCTTTTGTCGTCATAAAATGACCTAGTCACAATGACGATAAAGTGTATGACGTCAGAATGAATACTATTTTAGTCTTAGGTCTCGTCTCTGTCTCAGCTCAGAAGGTCTCATGCACATCCCTGTTAATTATTACTACTACTACTACCACCACCACTGTTATCAATCAATTAATCCGGGACTTCTGAAGTAGTCTAATTAATACAAACTACTGTTTAGTCCACTAGAGATGGGTCAGGTGGAGTCCAGTACAGGAAATAGACCCAGTCAGGCTGCGTTCACATAGACATGAGTGACAGTGCCAACTCATACTCGTGTCTATGTTAATGCAGTCTTATAAAAAGAACTTAGTGAAAAGGTGAGTTTTGAATCGCTGACAGAAAGTGGACAATGATTCGGCTAAAGCAAAGTCATCTGGCAGACAGACACAGGTGGTCCATGGAGGTGTGAGTGAGTAGGGTTTAACATCCCACCCGATGCAGTATAGGTCATTTCGGGGATGGCTTTTCCAGGCAATGCAAACATATAACAACAAACACATAACGAAACACAAAATTTAACCTATACAGAAAAAAACAGATAAAAAAAACGAAACACAGAATATCAATCCTGACCTAAAAATGTAGGAACTGACTATTAAGATTGTGCATATGTAACAGTAATGGTAGTTCTAATAATCTTCCCTGTTATCCTGCAGACAATCATTAATCTCAGAATGCTGTCTATTGGAGGACAGAGAAGTTACAGGTCCGTGGGCCAACAACCAGAAAAGTCTGACCGGCGACGTTTGTCAACTACTAATGAGACTATTGTTGTCGTTGTTGTTGTTGTACCTGTTGTCGTGAGAGCAACACCTCCGCCAGTTGTCGTCCCGCCAGCATGCTGCGCTGTGTGCAGACACTCCACGGGTTGTCAATCACGCTTGCCATGCCAATCAATGCAGCGGGCCACGCCACGGCAGCCAGCAAACCTACGTGAAAACACACGCCTCACAATAACTGGTAGTGTGTTAAACAATCTTCCACTCAGGATTGAGATACCCATGCACATCCACAAAACCCAGTTGATTCTAAAACCACATTCCCAAAAAAACCCGACCTAAACTTAATTCATTTTCAGTTTCTCGTTCCACTAGTAATGAAACATTTCAACACACTTCAAAAGACCACATAACCTGCAAATTTCCCAATTTCTGGATATTTCCTTGATGTGGCCATTATCCATCAGTGCTCATTCTAACATAACACTCACAAATATCGTTAAACACGTCAAGTTGAGCCTTTTAGAAACTAGGTTTAACACCTAAAATCCAAAAAAAAGCACCGGGTTGGGCTTTTTAAAAACCTGTGATTTTCTCATTCATACTTCTACTCAATGTAAGCATAAAGGCAAGCAAAGACATAGGCAGGCTTGTGCTGGCACATATGCAGCCATCCGTCCACTTGCAGAGGATAGTATGCACTGCCAAGTGTGCAGCAAAAGTCAGCATTCAGCATGTGAACAGTAAGCAAACATTTACACAAGATATACATGTATACATGACACTTTGGGTCTTGAAATGTAACAATCAATGAAGGTTAGATATCACGTGACATGGATAAAAACAGTTAACCAGTGCCAGAATCAGTGTTCCAGCCACTACAGAAAGCAAGCACTTTTTAAAAATATAATTATAATAATAAATCACAGTAATCATAGAGACACATCACAACAAATAAAATGCCACTTATATAATGAATTACATTTTTATCAAGTTCTACAC
>Ga0209671_1004780_pt1 | contig 13526 bp, 2 predicted proteins | sample WorMetHERISLAND2_2_FD_187401 | JGI IMG/M metagenome (GOLD analysis project Ga0209671, IMG submission 187401) | Marine gutless worms symbiont microbial communities from Max Planck institute for Marine Microbiology, Germany - Olavius geniculatus... | ecosystem: Host-associated > Annelida >... | reverse complement strand
TAATGACGCTTTTCTTGACATTTTATACTTTATTTTTCATTTTAGGTTTTTTCTTCGTATTTACGGTAAATAAAATATGATCATCGATTAAACCGACTTAAGGCGTCGCTAACCTCTACCGATTATTACCGATTATTACTTCATCAAGCGCTCTGTTGAGCCTGTTAGATCTTGATCTCTGTAAATTTTATTACCGCAAACTATAATTGGTAAATTGTTTCCTTTTCTTGAGCATGATGACAATGGCGATAACAGTAACGATTACAACGGTAAACTGAATCTTCTGAATACCGCCCATCTCCATACGTTCTGCACCAACCGATCTTCACAACAAATTTGACTGAGTTGCCCAGCGCCGCCTGTGTTGCCACTTGCTAACACAGTGCAGCAATTCCTCCCATCTCTGTCCCCTCCTACGCATTCTCCTCCCCTCTCAAATGCTACTTCTCCAAGCTTTAATGACTCACCGTCAAGAAGCGCTCATTGCCTTCTAGTACCGTGAAATGGCGCCCTGTCAAAGCGCAGCAGATACGGTTGCAGCAGTTGCTGCCTGCCGAGATAAATGATAAATGATCACCGCAACTGTTTTTTTACACGGAGATATTCTCATCTGAAGCATTAAGAATCATGCATACGTGCAAATACATTATAATACGCAATTCGATCTTTTCTGGCCCTTTCTTTTCAGTAGGCCAATTTTTGTCCAGTTTCCTATTTTGGGGTTTATGGCGCTATGAAAATCATTCCGCTTTTGACCAAAGTTAAATGCGGAATGCTTTTTAACATTTATCTATAACTCAACTAACCAATGCATTCGCATAATCGTATTATAGAGGCCCTAAAAGTTTCTAAATAGTGTGCCATACTGTCGCAGTTAAAGCAGCGACACACGACCCTGGTGCCCGGCTGTGGGTGACAAATTGACAATTATTTAATTTTGCGCAAGTAGCATACGCCCTTTTAGATGAGATGAAAAGTGTCGACTTTTGATGATATTGTTCGTTCAGGCTGCGCCAAGCAGGTTGTTAGCTGGCTATTGCCTACACCAAGCAGTTTTTTTATCGCGTTTTCGCGTATACTTTGATACATCATCGTATCATGTAAGGTCAGACATGTCTGTCGTCACAACGTCCGGAGTGGCCGTGGCATGCAGCGACTGTTCTGTAGTCTGTCTAGCGCCACCTAACAATTGACCGAGAATCGTCCAGTTGCAATGTACGCAGTGGCGTAACCATTATGATGCCAATCAATATGACAATATTGCACCTCTAGCCTACAATCTGTTCCAAGCATTATCACCAAATATACAGGTCCTCTGTTCACCAAGAATGCAATGATGATAACAAGAGCAGAACACTCAAGGCCGAGGACAAGATCTTGATGATCAAGGATAGAGCAAATAATGAACCTTTTCTGTATTTAAACGGGCACCCGTTAACAAGGGGAGCCTTGAAATTTCGCACAACAGCAGCAAAAAGTGAATTATGTATGCCTGCTACAGCCCAGTTGGCCAAGATTTAAGCCTTGAATTTGTGACCAGTTAAATTGAGTCGGGTCGGAAAAGTGTTTATTACTATTTCAACTACACTTCGCAGTTCCTTTAGTCGGCTAGCGAGATAAAGAAATATTACACCTTTCACCCAACAATTTCCACCCCGATGACGTTTTAATAGCTGGAAAAGCTGCCCTCTCCTCTAAATTTTGGGCTGTCGAAAAAATTCTCTTTCTTGTTAAATTTTTCTTCCAAAATGCAAAATTGGGCTGAAATCCCTCAGTTTTTTTTAGAAATTTAGGTCGCAAGATTGTAATTCAGAGCACATATCACCTCCTCTGTCGGAGAAATACAACTTCGTGCCCCGCGTACTTTTTATACCACGATGCCGCTCGGCCGATGTCCACCCTTGCCATCGTCGCCTTACACGCCCACAATCCATTTTCTCATAATTATGAGAAATTTGTCTGGCTACACCACTGATTCAAATAGGTCGCCAAGTCCAGGCCTGTCGCCGCCCGGACGATTGGAAACAGATGTCTACATCGTGGATCAATCGTATAATTCAGCTATTCGTCTTCGATTAGCCTATTTTTAAGCGAAAAACGACATTCTTTTGTGCTGGTTGGTGTAAAGACGATACAACGATTGCGGCGCAGTGCACTTCAAACGGTTGAAGACATATTTACTGCATGTGGGGCGACAGACAGTAGAGACACTGCGGGCAGCGGACAATCGCAGTGATGAAGCACCGAGTTCAAGATCGCACGCATCATCTGCAAAACTGTATCTACTACAACTTGAAGTTGAAACCAGCCTATATTATACATACATACTCGTATACGCTCACTTTTTGGAGGACGGTGTTCCATCTAGGACTGCGATCATCGTAGGACCTACTCTAGGCCTACTGCTTTTCGTGTCTACGTCCACTTGATTTTTAGCTAACCGCAGCAAAATGTTACGCGGAAGCACGTCGGGTTTTCCACGTGTCTTCACTTTCCACGCGCACAGGTTTCGGTTCTCGTAGTTTTGCAACAGCCGATTCCATTCGTTTAACCCATTATTTTTGAATGCCTTTCTTTGATCTGGACATTTACAAAAATTTTCTTTTTATAATACCATATGCTGTTGTTGCAATGTGCAACTCAAAAGCTAAAATTTTAAAACACTTATCTTGAATCTATAGCTTTTAGGCCATCTTAGTTGCCTGATTCCTATCTCACTATTCGCGCCTTAATTTCGGCCGATTTCCGGTCGACATGCTGCGCTATACTAATTAACTTACTTACTTACTTACTAGTAGCTCTTTAGTGTATGCCTAACACGCTACTGATGACTTAGGCTACAGTCCATTGATTCCGTACTGACAGCGTAATCACAAATATCCGTCGCTTGTGCATCCGCTGCCTACTGTATTGATAAAGCTTCCTAGAAACAGTTTCTTAATGGTGTAATCTACCAGATTGGCCACGGATGAAATCATGTGGTTTGCAGCTGAGGTCATCACGAAAGCGCTAAGTCATTGCTGCTCTAGATCTAGGCATGCATGTGTATTGAAATAAGGCTGGCTAGTCAAGGAGCTGACAGGGGTTACCATGCACCCATTCTGGGATTAAACCCCATGCATATCTTATAATTGTACTCCAAAGGCTAATCCTTAGAATAAATTATGTTAACAGGAAAAAATTGGGATACAGTGTGTTTGTTACTAGGTTACCACGGTCTCCATAGTAACGGTTGCTAGGCAAAACTATAACCACTGATGTTACTTCATATGGTAACTAGGTTTGGTTGAGGTCTCATGCTTATATCTCTGCTGAATAGGGCGTTGCTATGGGGAATCTCAGTCCATAGCAACCGTTGCTAAATGATAAATACACCGTTGGATTCCTTGTAATTAGTGACTTATGAACAGTTTATTATAGCCATAATATTTGACATATTTAGACATTTATTATCTTTATTATAGGCATACTAAGCTTGTTGCTAAGGGGTTTCGGTTGTCATAGCAACAAACGGCTGGTAAGCACCCTGTATCCCATTTTTTCTGTTAACATAATTTTTTCTAACGTTCAGCACCTAGAGTACAATAAAATATGCATGGATTTAATCCCAGAGGTGGTGCATGGTAACCCCTGTCAGCTCCCCGACTAGGCCTTTCATTGTAAGTTCAACAAGTTTTTGATCAGTCGGTCTGTTATTTATCTTATTTATCTTATACGTCGTGTTTGCATAATGCATCTAAAAACAGAAAAAAAACTAAAACTTCCAGATTCTTGCAACTTTTTTTTGTAATTTTCGGAGCGTTTTTTTAAAAAAACTTTTGGAACAATCACGTTATAGAAAAAGCAAAGACAAAAACATCTGTTGAATAAATTCTCTTATCACAGCAACGAATAAAAGCGCAATAAAAGTTTACGGCATAATTGCGAGATTCTTGTATTTCCGCTGCGATAGACAGAAAAGTGATTACCGCAAGAGGCAAGTCGTATAACGTTAATGCGGTACTAAAAATGGGTAAGGGTTAGGGTTAATTATTTGCCCGGGCGCCGGGCGGGCACACGCATCGCGCGTACAGTCGAAATTGGATTCAGAAAGCTGTCCATTGTAGCCTACAGTTGATGATAGAAAGGGAACGACCCTGGACCCGACTGGGGGTCTGCCTGGTTGTCTGGCGTCATCATGGGTGCCGAAGGGCAAAGGGGCGACTTCCCCCATTGCTAGTAGCTTGTATAGGGGCGACAGCAGTGGCATAGTCAGAATCTAGTTGTAGTTGGGGCACTTGAGTGGTGGGGTATGAGAAGGGGTCACGGGTGTCTTCTCCCCACGGAAAAAGAGTCTGGGGAGGGGGCTGTGCTGTGGGCTGTGGGCTCCTAGGGGGCACGTTCCCTTAGTGTCCCCTCCTATGGCCACGTCAGTAGGAGATAGGCGCTTGATTAAGTGCTTTTGCAACAACTTAGCCACTTTTATTAATGCAGCCGCCATTTTATTCATCGAACTAAACGCTGTGAACAGTCAAAAATGTAAATACGTTATTGTACTAGCCCGCGTCGTCCGATAATCTTGAGGTTATTACAACCGTAAACCGGCGTTCGTGTCAGCATTAGGCCTATTGCAAACCACCCATTGTTCCTTCGAAATTCTAACCTGTAGAAAAAAATTTCCACGAACAAAATCCGGAGCTAAAAATCCTAAATTCCGGAGAATTTACGCGCAAAATTAAAATTTTGAGTACGCTATGTAATCTTTTCTGTCGGCAAGTGATAGCTGCCTGTGGAAAAATTGCAACTGTCTGTGCACCCTCTTTTAACCAACAATGCCGCTGAGGCCCTCCATCCACTGGTCCATTTATCGGTTTAGGGATTGCTGTACGTAAATCCCCAAAGGGCACCGACCCTCGCGGCAAACGCACTTTTGTGCATTTTGACTTCGAAAATCGGATCTAATGGTGAAGTTTTTGGTTATTTTTGTGCTGACGCCAAACGGGGGAGGTTCGATTTCAAACCCATCGAGCCTCCTTCGATATATGCCCGCGTTGCCCACCTTGGTCGGCGTTAGGGGCGTCATTTGCGGGGGTGGGGACTCGGAGTCTACGGACTCCCAATGATGTATGATTTCATTTTCCCCTGTAAATCGTACCTTTTAAACAGTACTACTGCAAGAACAATACGTTACGCAGACTGATTTCCCCCAATGATTTACTGAAATGACGCCACTGTCTGGTCTGCGTACCGGAGTGTATGGAAACTGAAAGAAAGCGTCGTGTCGTGTCTCGTCGTCTGTCGAGTGCCTAATGAAACTGTTCGCGCCGTGCACTGCTTGCAGTGGAAGCCGGAGTCGAATTTCCTCGGCCTCGGCGCCGACGAACGGTCATAAAGTTAACGACGCCAATTAAGTCGCCATCAACTATAGATACACGGCATGCCGAGCCGGACTACACTGACGATGTCTTGCTCCTTCGACTAAACTAAACTAAATCCACTTCGCCCTCCGCCCGGCCAGTGTCATATTAAAACGTCTCCCCCATGAAAAATTTGCTCTGGGAGAGATAATCACGGAATTGACATGTCTCCCCTTTATTAAAATATCGCCGGCCCCATAAAATGTCTCCCCATTATAGGATCGTTTCCAGAAAAGTCTCCCCCGGCTGACAATTTACAGGTAAAAATCCGTCCCGCCCGGGCTCCGGCCGGGCGGGGCAGATTTTTGCCGGTAAATTGTCCGCTGGCGGAGACTTTTTTGGGGGCGATCCTATAATGGGACATCGGCTAGGAATGCGACCGGACTCACTGACAAGCGTGTGTCCTCACTCAATATCGCACCCCCTGCATTCACTGCAGGTTGTCCCGCCGACGACACACACGATGCTATATGAACGGAACCCCCCGCGAAGAATCCAGGGACTCCATGCAGGCATCGAACTGAGACAACAGTAATTGGACAAACAATTCAAATGGAATTCCTTCCCTTGACATTCGCAATAGTTGTTTAACAATTACTTCTTTCGGTCGCCAAAACCATCTTTTCTTCAACTCCAGCAGTCTCTATATTGCTCAGTCCCACCCCAGCGCTTCAGATTCGGCGATTTTCTCGCTGACATTATTTTGCCATATGCTCTAAAGCCCAAATTCCATTACGCCGACTTTGCGACAAAGTCCGCGTTGTAACGGATGTATTGCGGCTAAGCGTTAGGTCGTAGGGGAAAACTTTTTATACGAGTAATTAACCGTGTGTCTTAAACAACACCTAAGCGTGCAAAATTATAGCGCGCTAGTGCAGGAGAAACATTTTCAAATTTGGAGTGAATAGAGAAAAATAGGAAAAATGTGAACGGATAACTGGCCATATTTTGAAAACGGTGAAAGATACGGCCAAGGTTACTATTACGCACTAACAGGAAGTGGCATACGCCCTTTCAGATGAAATGAAAATCATCGACCTTGGATGTCACTGATAACCAGTACGGTCGGCTATCCTAGCGACAGCTGGGCTTCTTGTTAATATTTCACTACGGTACTGCGATTTCGTGCCGTGGTACCGTGACAGTGATCAACTAGATACGGGCCTACTTCGCAGCTCGTGTAGTTATGCAAGCGCGGCAGCGGTGGGGTCAAATGACACCCTCATGACGTCACTAACAGAGCGGTAAGTGCTTGTTTGTTGCTGAAGCGTGGATTAGTAACAGTCTGTTGTAAACGTGTGCAGCAGCGGGCAGCGCGTGTCGGTAATGCACGTGTGTTCCCTGGTGCCTGGAGTGATTGGACCTGGACTAGACGTCACTCAGGAGCCGACTGAAAATGCGGGAACCGTCAAATGCAGGACCAAATCTTTATTTAAACAGATAATCAATCACTCAATCCGGTTTAATTCAGACGCAGGTTCATAGCCGTAGATATGTAAATTTCAACTCCTGCTGCCTATGGTTAAATTGAACCGGAAATTATATGCATAAAAGTCTGATCTCTTGCACGATTTTTTCTGCGTTTACCTAATCGAAAGTACAGGCCGCAGATTCATCGTAAGCTTTGTCGTAGTTTTAGCGTTTAAATTTTCACGTATTTACGTATGTCTGTTTTTTATGTGGCTTGTGCAGCACTAAACCGTACAAATTACTTTTGTCACGGGTAAACTGTGCGCGAATTTCGGTTTTGACGGAGTGACAAACTCAATACCTTCATAACCATACTGGTCATTTAATGCAACAGTTGAGGTCGAAAAACGTCCAGAGCCGCCGCAGTGCCCGGGAACAACGGAGCCCGTCTGGGAGAAAATTTTTGAACTTTGTTTTTTAATATGGCGCACTCTAGTGTAGCCTAACTTATATTTTTGAGCGACGGTGGGGCTCCCCAAACGTCGCTGGTAACTTACCTTCTTACTCTCCCTCTCGACAGGCCTGTTGAGATCCGCCATTTTCAGATTCTGCAAATTCAGCGCCCCGTCTGTCAGTCAGTCATCGCGCACTGTGCGTCCGTCCGTCCGTCCGTGCGTGCGGCAGCTTGTCCAGGGTAGCGACTATAGCGACCACTGCTAAACCGCCTGACCAGACCACCACATCCGGCGACGACTTGGGTAGGAACTAGAGATAGAAACAAGAAATTTGAGCCAATGCTCACGAGACGCGCGAAAGCCTATAGCAGTTCCGGTTCAGTAGCTTAGCTGAAAATTGCGGTGATCACGCTAAGTTAATATACAAATACCAAATTCTCTATCTGGATCGCACAATGATAGTTCCGTGGCGCCACCTTATGAATGATATAGACTTGTGTCGCAGCCCGAAATCGCCAAGAAAATTCATAAAACCCCTATTTTGGCGTTCAAGGTCACTGAATTCGGCGCCAATCGAGAACCAGTGTACGACTTCCAATTAGTGATTAATAGTAACCTAGGCCCTGTCTCGCACCGTTACTGAGATACAGCGACTTATTGGCCAAACATCGCAAATTTTGCCCGACCCCCTCTCATATTTAGCGCCCTCGTTCGGGGTGACTACCCTTCGAATTTATGGAAAAGCTTTACGGTTCCTGAAACTAGAGTCTTCCAGGCAGCCGATGGTGAAGATTTAGTGATTCTAGCTTGCACCGTTTTCGACTGATCCACCCGTGTGACGGACGGACAGACGGACAGACAGAATTGCGATGGCTAAGACGCGCTGAAAACAGTAGCTGCTTTCGCGCGTAAAAGCCCCTAGGTTTTGAATTTTTTATGGCTTTAGGTTTTCTAAGGTCCTTAGAAAGTTTTTAAAGATTTTAGTAGTGTATATAGAAAAACAGTGACGCATTCAGGGTAAGAGGCAGGCGTGCTGCCGCCTCTTCTATTGATTAAATGCATCTTATAACCAAATGAAAATGTTGCACAAAATGCATTATTTCTGCATAAAAGTTTCCAAACAAACAATTATAGCAAAAGGGCTCCTCCTTCACAGACATCACCTTACCCTTCCGTCTGCTTTATTCTAAAATTCTGGATCCGCCACAGTAGGGAACAAGACAAATTTAGAAAGCAGGAAGAACATCTTGTTGTCCGTGTCTTGTCACATCGTTTCGTTGAATGAAGTAAATGACGTGACGGTAATTCAGTGAAAAATTACATCTAAACACGTTTTAGACGTTTATTGCAAGTACGAATTTCTTGTAGCACTTGCTTGAAATTCCTTGACTTGCGCTGTTCGCATCGTAACCTACAAATCCAGCGCCCGTGCAGTGACGCTCACGTTAACAGGCACTCCAATAGTTTCTTTCACTTATACCCCGTTTACACGAGGAAGCTGGCTTTCAGAACTGGCTCTAAGAGCGATCTTAAAGCGCCCGTAGAGCCAGCTTTAAAAGCCAGCTTTTTCGTGTAGACGGGGTATTACTGCCTTACTTACTAAATCCCCCATCGCTTCGCAAATAGACACTGTATTCGGTTCGGACCCGCGGTCGGTCGGTCGGTCGTAGTCGGTTTTTACCGACCGTTCGGCCAGTCGCTGGCTGACTCAGACGGCGTCCGCGTGGCGTCAGCACCGGTCGGTTTTTGCCGCCGCCGACACCACATCCGTTCGACAACTTTTCACCGCCGCAACTTTCTGTCTGCAGTCGACTCGACTCGCAATGTCTTTGTCTCTCGACCGACCGACACGGACGGATGGACCGACCCTTGCCTGCTTCGCTGACTCCACTTACCGATTTCCTTCTCAATGACTTCCTATTTGACTAGCCGGCAAATTACCTTTGCCTGCCTGGTGCTTATACGTGATGCAGCGCATTGCAAATAATCAATATCCGATTCGCACAGATCGACAACGTGTGAAGTTGTGAAATTTTTGTAAACTTTTTTGTACTTACAGTTTAACAGACGCAGATTATAACCGTGCAGTGTAGTTTATTCACTTACGTCTGGGCTATGAAATTAAAACTAGAAGTATCATTAATCGAAAGTTTTAACTCAGTTCATTTTCGACGATATCTGAGTCGACTTAGCTTTACAGTCATTGGCGGATCCAGAAGTTTGGAATAGGGGAAGAGGTAGGTGCCTATGAGTGGCCACAGCCCCCTACCAAAAATTTGTCAAAATTTTATGCAAACAAAAAAAACTGGGTCTTGGTACACGAAGTTTCTCGGCTGCTGGCCCATCACTCGGTGTGGAACAGTTCGCCGTCGGAGCTCAGAAAAACGGAGATGCTTACACGGAGCTACTACGCATCAGTGCAGTCGTCACAACTCTGTTTTAACAGAAGACTTCGCACGTACAAATATACTGTTACTGAACGGAACTCAATATGGGGCGCCCCTCCCCTTGAATCCGCCGCTGTATATACAGTCATTCCTGGTCACTTCATGCTAACGACTGATTGATTTAATCACGGCTTGTGCGGTAGCAACAAGCTGTTGTATAAGCGATGTGCCAAGTCAATGGGAAAACCGAAATTTCGACCCCCTACAGCTCCCACATTTTTCAACCGATCTTAACGAAAATTGAAACCAAGAAAGATATCCGGGATACGACCCCACATGCAAAATTTGGTTGATGTGGGACGACGGGAAGGGGGTCTGCGTAGGGAAGGCATTTTCCGTTACTTTGTGTTCTTTGATAATTTCAGTGGCGTGAGTTGGTCGGCGTCTGGAGGCGTGATAATGCATGCCGCCCGAGATCCGCCATTTGTACTGCATGGATTTTTAAACAGCCTTAAATCACTGCGACAGAAATAAACGCTTCTTTTGTTGTGGATCGGTAGCCGCAGAATGAAAATAATCAATAGCCTACAGAGTTATAAACTGGATATTATTATTAGTGAGAATAATCCCACCGTTAGCAGGCCTGAAAACTGTGGAGAAAAGAGTGGCGATTAGGTTTACACAATCTTGTAGACTGATTTGTTAGCTTATCTGTCACTTATTAAAATGACGAAATAATCAAAAACTAAACTATGACACTGTCTCAGAACTTGAGCCTTGGAGTCTGACGCCTTCCTCTGGGCTGGTGCCCGGACGCAGTTGCATCCGTTTGCCTCCAGAATACATATAGTTACGCCACTGAACACGGGACCTAATTAATTGACGTCCACTGTAAAAGTTAATTATAGTTCTAGTTGTTAAAAGCAGAGGTCATCGGCATGATCATGGCAAAGGTACAGTTTCAGCTTTTTACTATTACCATATCAACACCAAAAAGTAGCCTATATGTACGAATAAAATAGCATTTATTAATATCAGCAACTGAGGCCAAAGTGTATATCACGATACTGTATCAATCACTTTCAAGAAAATTTCAACACAAGCAAGTTCAGTGATCGATATTATAGCAACTGCTGTATAGCACAATGCCTAAAACAACGCAAACGTACAGAGAGCTCGTTCGAAAACTATTCATTAAATGCTACTTTATATAAACCGACAACTAAAATGGTCGGTATCACCACGAGGTTAACAATAAGCAGCGAATCAAATGATCAAGCCAAAAAGGACGTAGGTTTACTTAAGTGATATGGTCAAGAGTTTTTGGGCCGACCGCTAAGCTGCAAGCTTAAGGTCGGCCCTTTGTGACGAGTTGTCGTCCGTCTGTCTGTCTGCAACGGATGCATTGTGGCTAAACGGTGCGAGGTAGGGCCTAGGTTACTATTAATCACTAATAGAATGTGACATACGCTCTTACAGATGACATAAAAATTATCGGCCTTGGATGACATTCAAGGTCAGTGAAAACCAGTGCGGTAGGCCCCACCCTAGCAACAGCTGGGCTTCTTGTTCGAAATTCAGAGACACAAAAGTAATATTTTGTACAATGGGAGATACACGATTGACGATAATTTTTATCCTACAGAAATGTAGTTCCAAAATAGCAAATTTTGGATATAAATCTGAATAATTTGATTCGCCGTTAATCGCATCGATCGGTTAAACTGCTTTTAGAACGTTCTGTTCAAGAACAGCATGGTTTAAGGCGTGTACAGAGCGACAGAACTGTACTGAACTGAACTGGAATTTCAGTTCTTTCACTCATTTCAGTTGTTTTCGTTCGCTCTGTATAAACGCGCCTTTAGACGCCGACGCATGCGCAGTAACAAAAATAACAACAAACACATAAACATGTAGCAAAAGTCCTTCGCTAACAGTTATAAGTCAGAGTATCGCAAACAATTGATACCGGTTTAATTGCGTATAAAAAAACGCAGCGACGCACACGAAAGTAACAAAAATCATCGTATCAAAATTAAGTGTTATCGCATGGGAAGGGGTCGGGAGATCGTTGTCCCTAAAAATGCGTAGGCATTCTTAGCCCATAATTCTGGCAAACAGGCATGGGGTGTGCTCTTTTAATCGTCAACAACGATATCTAAAATAACTCCTGAGTATCGCCAAAAATACAAGGCACAGCTCTCAAAACGTTTGTCCGTTGTCACACGGTGTGCAACAAAAAATACACTTTAAATCTCTTAAACATCAAAACTGAAACTGAAACTCTTCCGGAAATCCCCCGAGCAAACTGGATACGAATGCATCTCAGCGGCCAGCCGGCCGAACTAAAGTCGGACGACAGTAAGCCCTACATATGTTTCGCCGACGCTAATTTAATCTTAAATATAGCAGTTAAATAGCACGGCTGGTGGCAGACAACAGAAAATAAAGCTATCAAAAAAAAGAAAACGTATACGGTAATACTGAGCTCAAACGGCAGACACGTAATACGTACAAAAGACTGCCGACAAAGGCCTCAACACCATTGGGCAAACGAGATACGGGGCAAAGAAAACTGAACGCGAATACTGCAAAAAAACGATCCACTCGCGGCGATGAACAAAAAAACTACTCAGAAAGAAACTCGCGCGCGCGAAATTGAATGCCATAAAATATAAGTGCCTGCATGGAAACAAATCTATACGAAGGTATATATAATACGTCCGCTAATCATAGGCATAGCCAGAGATTGGAGTCGGCAGAGGCGGACTGAGACCTAAACGGCCCAAAAAGATGCAAAGGCCGACAGCAGGGTGAACTTTCTTTCGCAGAAGCAGCGGGTCCGCCCCCATACAAGCTAGGCAGCGTGGAAAAGCGCTGGAAGATCCCAATAGCGGAGTATTGAACGGTGCTCCAAGCAAACGTATTTCTGGACATGAAAAGGCGATAAAAATGCATATAGGGCGAAAGTATAAATTTCGTCAGTTTTTACGCGCAAAGCAGCTACTGCTTTCAGCGCGTTTTAGCCATCGCAATTCCGTCCGTCTGTCCGTCCGTCCGTCTGTCACACGGGTGGATCAGTCAAAAACGGTGCAAACGGTGAAAAAACGGTGATCACCAAATCTTCACCGTCGGCTGCCTGGAAGACTCTAGTTTCAGGAACTGTAAAGCTTTTCCATAAATTCGAAGGGGGTCAAACCGAACGAGAGAGCTGAATGAAAGGGGGTTGGGCAAAATTTGCGATTTTGGCCAATAAGTCGCTGTATCTCAGTAACGGTGCGAGATAGAGCCTAGGTTACTATTAATCACTAATAGGAAGTCGTACACTGGTTCTCGATTGGCGCCGAATTCAATGACCTTGGATGACCTTGAACGCCAAAATAGGGGTATTATGGATTTTTTTGGCGATTTCGGGCTGCGACACAAGTCTGTATCATTCACAAGGTGGCGCCACGCTACTATCGTTATGCGACCTAGATAGAGAATTTGTTATTTGTATATTAACTTAGCGTGAACATCCCAATTTTCAGCTAAACTACTGAACCGGAACTGCTATAGGCTTTCGCGCGTCTCGTGAGCATTAGCTCAAAATTTTTGTACAGTTACACTGCCCAAATTTTTACTGCACAAGTTTTACTGCATTCACAAGTTGTGCGATGGAGGGGCGGTCGCCCCCTACCGTCTGCTCATCTGGCTACGCCACTGCTGTTGGTCGCAAGTTCAGAGGTGTGGTGAACAAATGTTCAGGCGTCGAAGACGAAGTAGAGTCGGTTCTTGTAGTCAGCAGTGACCGATGCTGGACGCGTCAGGCCCGGTGGTGGTGCCATCACTTGACGGTGCTGGTGTGAGTAGACCCCTTGACGGTTGAACCCCCACCC
>Ga0209671_1004779_pt1 | contig 13527 bp, 15 predicted proteins | sample WorMetHERISLAND2_2_FD_187401 | JGI IMG/M metagenome (GOLD analysis project Ga0209671, IMG submission 187401) | Marine gutless worms symbiont microbial communities from Max Planck institute for Marine Microbiology, Germany - Olavius geniculatus... | ecosystem: Host-associated > Annelida >... | reverse complement strand
GACACACAGTCAGTGTGATGCGGTCAATATCACCTTTTGTAATTTTTGCTGTTTTCGATGTGCAAGTCCTTAAATGTTGCCGTTAACAAGTGTATAAACTAGTGTTTTGTACATTTATAAGTATAAAAACCAGCATCAGTTTTTTGGGCAGCAATAACCATTGTTACGAATGCAGACTACTTACTTACTTACTTTGTCATTGTACCAATTTTCAGTTTAAAATGTCTTCTGCTGTATTACAGGTTTATGACAAACTTTTCTGCCAGTTGCTTCTGTCTTTTGCATCTCTATTCAAGATCACTTAAGATGTCGCTTAGCATTTGCAGCCACTTTTGTCTTCTTGTTGCTTTGCCCGACATTCTGCCTTCATTATGTTTCATAACAATGAGTCATGTCTCAAGATTTAGAGTGGCATTTAGTTAAATATTATTCCAGTTGAGAATCAGTCGAACTTGTTGTTTTTCAGCTATTTGGCAGTGAAGGATGCTCAAAAGGCTGCTAACTGTCTGACACGCCGTACTGATCGGTCTGCACTGCGAGCCACCATTTTGGTTCTGCTAGCAGCCGGCCATGTTGACTCAGCCAAGATGTATGCGCAGAAATATGTCCACGATTGTCTGCTGGACTGTGATTGGTCAGCAGCTTCTGGCATCATTGCTGCTGAACCTTCTTTCCAGGTCTGTTGATGACACTTTTGTAAACGCCAGTTTCACGTCTATGTACAATCAAAACTCCTTCCTAAGCCACATTGTCCATGAGGTGGTGCTGATCTCCGTTTTCTTAGCCATTAGCCAGACACCAGTTTACACTCCGAGTTGACATATATGGCATTAGGGCATCGTGCAGTGTGCTTGTTTACAGCCCAGCTTTCACTGGTACTCACTGCATCTATGCACAGAGGGATGGCTAGGCTGAGTTGACCTAGGTTGCTGGTAACATACTGAGATGGTATACCTGCCCACAAACAATTACCCATTTAGGTATCACCCGGGCTTGGCATAAGTTTCTTGACTGAGACAAGTGCGGTACTGCTACTTCTCACGTTTGAGATACTATATTGATGCATGTAATGCAATAACCATCTTGTTGCTTGTTTTGTTTACGTATTTGTGAAAAATTTATTTCTTGTCAGATATAGCTGATAACTGAGTAGATAGTTGTAGCATGGTTAGTCATGATTTTCTCCAGCCAGTTGTTGTGTGGCGGTCTAGTCTACGTTACCATGAGCGATGAAGTGGTCGACCAGATGATGCATCATTGTGGCATTATAGGGTTTGGTTGTCTGGAACAGGCTCTGACACATGGCCACTGTGAGAAAATACAGAATATCGGTGTTTTTGCTATGAAGTCTGTGATGATGCATGATTATATTTTGTCTGGACAGGTATTTGCTGTGACGTCCTGTACATATCGGGCTTTGATGAGTCGGTTTGCAACATTGCCTTGTTTTACAGCACAGCTGGCTGATCTGCCTTCTGACCCACAGCTGTTTTCTGCATCTGGTAAGCTGGCAACTCGTGTACGTTTATGAGGGTGTTGTCAGCTTTCAGGGTTGTATATTGTGCTGTAACTTACAGAGTTCCCATGCATCCTTGAAAGTCTTCAAATTTTTTTCTCAGATTTTCATTAGTTGTTGAGTCATGGAATTTTCTGACCCTGTAATAGTGTATTAGATATACACTGTGTTTCATAAAAAAACCAGACGTTGAAACTTTTTGCCATAACTTCAAGAAAACGGCTTTAATATTAAAAAAACGTTGGTACAAGCAATCTACACGTACGACTAAAGTTATAGTAAATGTTCAAAATGTTGTTCTTTGGCCTTGACGCAGGCTTTGAGTCGTTTCCTCCACTGGTCAATGGCCTCGTCCACAATCTTCTGTTCCAAGTCAGCCCAGACCTTAACAAGTCGCTGCTCTTGTTGCCATAGAAACCGTGCAGCTGGTACTTGGCCCATACCAAACTTTTTAAGCACAATGAATCCGCAACTGAATGGCAGTGCACTGTGTGAAAAATCATTTTAGGCGAACTTGTTTTGATAAATTTATGCCGACCTGCCTTAGGGGTGCGGTTTTTTATGAAACGCAGTGTAGTTGTCAGAATTGTGAGCATTTGGTGACTGAAATGTACTTTTTTTCTTTACACACTTGCTTAAGTAAAATGAACGCATTGTTGTTTGTTGATCGTTATGAAGTATGTTCAACATATATTGAAGTTATATGCAAAGACAAAGTTGGTGCTTTGCACAAGAGAGGTATAAAGAAAAAGGGAGTTTCTTAAGTGATGTTTACTGTGGGGCAGTCAAGGAAGGCCTCCAAAAGCTAGCAGCGTTACCGTAAATTTACAACAATATTTGGAGTGATTTTCTACAATAAACTGAATTTATTTATACGATTAGTTAGAAAGTTTATTGTATTTGATTTTTAACATGTCGTATTTAACAAATTTTTTGAGCATTGTGACTCTGCACTTTTCTAAATTTTTAACATTTTGGGTTCTACATTTTTCTGCTTGGGCTGCACATTTTAGTTGGATTTCACCCTCAAAATATGCCGTGGCTTGTTGTGTTCAGTTGTTGCAGAATCTGATGAAAATATCGAGAATGATGATGTGTTTGTCCTATACCTGAGAGATTTGTGGCACAAGCAGTGTGCTGTTGATCTACACAGTGAAAGCTCTGTTCTCAGTTTGTACGATCAACTACAGCAGTTGGAACATGCCAAACAGAGTCAGCAGTCATTAACGCAGGTTGCTTTTAAATACTGCACATTTGTCACAGTTTTTACACCATTATACGAATTTGTTGTAATTACTGTCCGCTGTAGCAACGACAGTATTGTTTTCAGCATCATCACTAAGTTTTTTTTTTTGTTTCGCTGGAACCACTGCTCTTTGTTTCACGAAATTTTGCACGAATGTGAGAAAAATGCATTGCAGCTGTCTGGTTAACACAGGCTCGGATTAACTTTGTTGTTAACTGTTGTTTTTGATTATATTTTTTTGTCTGGTAGATCGTCACAAATGTTGGTTGTTAAACTAAAGATAACGCCATAGTTTGACTTCAGTTTACGTTTGTGATTATGTTGGAATTTTTTTAACTTAAACTTGAAGTAAAATCCTTCTCAAGCCATAAGGCCTACGAGGCAATGCTGATGTACATTTCCTTAGGTTTCAGGTTTTCTTAGGTTTACACTGAGAGACCACGGATGCAGGGCTAGTGCATTTCATTTTACATCCCAGCTTTCACCGGTACTTTTGCATCTACCCATGGATGGCTGGCCAGGCTGAGTTGACCTGGGTGGGTAGCTGGTTACAGTGTTACATATCGAAATGGTTTTCTTGCATGCTGACAGTCACCGATCCAAGTACTATCCGTGGCCGGTGTTGATTAACTTGATTGATGCAACCAGTGACATTAGCAACTGAGCCAAAACGTCACATACTACTACACAGAGTGTGTTAATACAGCGAGCTCAAGGTACCAGTGAGAGCCGATCATAGGTAGCAGTGGCTAGTAGACCATCTTAACGATGACAGGCAGGTTACATGTCTACTGTGAACGTCCTGCTTGACAAGACATGAACTGACGTATCATCTTTGTGTTGATGGTACAGATATTGCTGGCAGTGAGTCTGGATGTGTCGTTGGGTGTGCTTCGACTGCTGCTGAGTGATGTTGAGTGCTTGGCTAAGTGGTTCACTGCTGCCATCAAATGCTGTCTGGATGCTGGCATGATCGATGCTGCCATCACTTTGTGCTATCTTCTGCTTCCTTATGGTAATACTCAACGCTCTTGCTTGCCAGTTATATTTCTCAGTGTTTCTAGTACCGTTGTCGTCTTGCTCGCTGTATGTTTTTGTTTCTGCAAACTTTTAAGTATTATTTTTTGACCTTTTGTATTCTGTTTCTGACTTGGCAATACAAAAGTGGATATGATCTTCAGTCTATGCAGTCAATGGCCAACAAACTGTCATGCAACAAAACAGCATTGAAGCGCTGCACTAGAACAGAAATCCTTTAAAATAGGTAGCTGGTCTTTTTAGTCTCACTGGTATTAATTAAGATTTATTTCATTTTTAATTCCTTCTATTGTTTTTATTTATTTTTTATTATTCATCACCGTTTTGTTTTTCATTTTTATTGCTCTGTTTATTTCTGTCTCTTCTGGTATGTGCTTTTCTTTCTGTCTAATGCAGGGGTCTCAAACTCATTTGGGGGTGCGGGCCACAGTGCAAGATATCACTCAGTCAGTGGGCCGCATTGTTTTTAGAGACAATAAAATGCAGTAAATGCAGTAATTAATAGGCCCCTACAAATGACAGAAGTTATTTTTACAGTATACACTGTAGTTTAGAACTTCAGATTTTTTCCCGTCTCCGACTAACTCTTACCGCTGATTTGGCAGAAACCAGAGAGTCGACGTTAGTCTTGAAATCACAGGTGTTAGCCAATTGCAATGTTGCATTCAGACGTTCACTAGTGAGTCTTGATCACAAAGCGGATTTGTTGATCTCTATTGATGAGAAGAACTGTTCAGAAACGTACGTACAGCCAAACGTCGCCATTAGGCTATTTCGGAGGCTGCAGAGACTAATTTTGGATACTTTGTTCTGAAAAAAAATTGTAGAAATCAGGAACACCTATATCCGTGTACTTCTGCTTCTGCTTGTCACACTTCAAATCCAATACCTCCATCTGGAATTCTTCGGAAATACTTTCTGCGTCAACATCAAACGGAGTGGCAAAGAGTGCAAACTGTGGTTTAAGATTATTGAACTTTTTGAAACATCGGTCGAACTCTGCAATAAATCCAGAAATAACATCTGCATAATCTTTTAGCCGCCGTGGCTTAATTTCACTTAGGCCTACCACCTGAAGAGATGAGAAATGGTCCAAGTTGCCAGCGCCAGCGTTGGTCGCTGCCAGCATCAGCATGCGGCTCCACTAAAGAGAACACAAATGAGAAAAATAGTAGTTTCGCTGGCTTACTAAAAATGCTGTAAAAAGAATAAAACGACTTATTTTTATTCTAAATTTTTAGAATTTCAGATAGTGTGTCGCGGGCCGCAAATGACGCCTTCGCGAGCCGCATGCGGCCCGCGGGCCGCGAGTTTGAGACCCCTGGTCTAATGTGTATATGAGCTGCACTGCCTGAAATAGAATTTGATTGACTGATTGGTTTATTAATTAAAGAACTCTTGTTTTATTCAGCAAATAAATGACATATTCATTGATTGCATTGGTGTCATGCTTGCCCCTTTCCCTTCATTTTGGTCAGTCGGAAAATTGTCCAAAAATTTTAACCTTGTTGGAGAATTTTTGTACAAAGATGCAAAATTAGGGGCCGAGAACCTTCTTTTGGGAAAAACTGAGGCAAAGTTGAAATTTTGAGCACCTATAGTTTTCGCTGTCGGAAACTTGCAACTTTCTACGCTGCATATTTATTTAACCCACGCCACCGCATGAATCATAAAGAACGGCAGTGCTGATGAATAAAAAATATCGAGAGAATCATGTAGCTCTGATGCAGCTGTGCTAATGTTACAGGACCGTGGGATACCTGTCAGCTGAACCGCATTGCTTGGCAGCACAGAGTGTCTTGCAGCGAGCACACAGGCTCAGAGGTTGAGCCGGTCCAACCAGACACTGACGGAGACAAACTCTTGGTGGACAGAGAGGGCTCCTGCTTAAACAATGATGGAGGTAGTCTATTGGTCAAACCAGACACAGATGGAGGCAGCCTATTGGTCAGCACAACGGGCACGTGTTGTAGCAGCGTGGACGTGCTGCATGCTTACTGTGCGGTGGCACTGCTTAGACACAGACTGGCAAACTTGGACATCGATTCCCAGTGCTCGATGAAATGCTGTAGCCAGGAACTGACGGTGTACCAGCTGGCTGGGCTCTGTCGTCTGCTGCTCTGGGATGAGGACGTCTGCCGAAGACGATGCGACGAAGAGCTACTGTACATTGAGACCAGATTGTGTACCAGCTTATCTGGCGACCAGTATATGCCGAGTAGTACCAGCTTAGATGAGCTGCAGACTAGCAACGACCAAGAGTCACAGAACAGCAGCATCACAACTCAGCATTCTGACGCACAGTCCAACGTTGGCCATGTTAATGGTGAACTTTCATCACGTGGTATATTGTTTTCCTTTTTAATTTGTCTGTCTTTTGGTGAAATTTTGCATGAATATGTATCTCGACAACAGTTAGAATCTTACTGAATGTCAGCATCATTGTGTGCTCGATACCCGCTGGCAGTACTTAGCTTTGAGGAAGGGGGTTTTGCTCGTCTTCTTCATATGGGCCAAACCTAAATAAATCAGATTTATTATCTGATAGGCTGAATTATTATTACTGTTTTGATTAGTAATGTGTGTTTTTATATTCTGATCAATAATGTGCATTTCTTATGTTGTTGCTGCTTATTTTAGTTTTTTAACGAGCAGTTGCAAGTCTCATTTTGGTCTCTCTGACCCATAAGACACAATGTGTTTATTGAATTTTAGTTTTTGTTCTTTCTTTGAGTTTTAATTTGTACTGTACATGTGTTGTACTTATGTTCTTGAAACAAATGCCAAGATGTTTTATTTACAGTGTAATTATAAGGCTAACATTGAAGGATTTTCAAGCAGAAGTGCATTATTTAATGGTGCTATTCCATTTATTTAAAAAAAGCAGTTATATACATTTAATACTTTGTTATGCTGCATGTGGTTGTGATAATACGATATGGATATATTTGGAAAGGTTGGTAGAGCCGCTTCTGAGGAAGTGGTTCTTCACCTAATTAAAACAAAATGCCTACCTGTGTTATTGTACGGACTGAAAGTCTGCTCTCTAACAAAAGCTGACCAGCGTTCACTTGACTTTGCAGTCATACGTTTTTTAATGAAGTTATTTTGTACTTCGAACATGATAATAATTAATGCATGTTTAAGTTACTTTGACTTTAGACTTCCAAGTGAGTTGTTGCTCAAAAGGTACGAGAAATATTTAGTAAAAAAGGGTTTGTCATAGTTGTTGCTGTCGATGCGTGTCGCTGTCAGCGGGCCTATTATGTTCTGTGTAAAAGTACGAACTATTCAGCTGTATATGAACTATATGAACTGTAATTAGTTAAGTTTTTCTTTTATTTTGTATTCGTTTGCTACCTTTTATGGTGAACAAAGATGCATATATAGAGGTTTACTTCTTTGTCCATCTTTAGCATAGATGTCAAAAGATTACAGAAATAGTAATTTAAATAAAATAACATTCAAAAACGTTTAATAAAAAACGTTAGCCGTAATTTGTCCAATCTCTTGTTTAATATCTATGTGCTGCAGGTACACAATAGCTGGAACTAAAGAGATAGAGAACTTTGTTCAATTCCATTTCGACCGTGTGGTCATAAGACCAAGTATAAGCAGACTTACTAAGTAAACTACCACCACTATGGCCTATTAATTCATTTATGTGGTTTCAAAAGTGTTTTTTGAAGTTCTTGATGAAATTTTCAGTGAACGGTTTTTAAATAAAAAACGTTCAGAAAAAACAAAAAAAAAGTTAAAATGCGTAAAAACATGGTAGGAATAAAAAATGTTTAAAAAACGTTTACTACATCTATGATCTTGACCATTATCTCCTTGTCTGTTTAAATGAATTGAATGATTGATTGACAGGGTGTGCTGTGACAGCAGTTGACAGTGTAGAAGTGCACATCATGAGCACTGAAGCAGCATCAGCACCAGCAGTTGATGATGTTCCTGAAGCCTGGCAGATGCTACCAGTTGACGTAAAATACAGCGTTGAACAGGCAGGCGGTCTGTCTGTAGCAGTTTTACAACACGAGGCCGACCGACTGCGTCAGCTGCAGCAGACTATTAGCACCCACTGCGCCACGGTAATTACTGCCGAATGAATGAATGAAGGCATTTTGTTTTAGGCAGAAAAGTTTCAAGTCTCAAGGTGTATGAGGTGAATGAAGCTTGCATCCACTCCATTGACAAGTGGAAACAAGATGCTTCTCGGTGGAAAAACTTGGGAGGTGAAATTAAACTCGGGAGAGAGGATTTTATTTTGCTTGACTGATCAGCTGGCATTTGCCTTACACATAAACGACTAAGGATGTTGCCCCGTGATACTTTTGAGAGGCCAAAATGCATAAAAATGTATTTTCGTAGGAAGAAAGGAGAAGGTGGTTGGTGCAACTTGGGGTTAAATTGCTTCCTGGTGCTGAAGGCCCTGGAGAGGGGGAGGGGTTTGGAGATCTTCGGTTTATAGAAAAAAGTCTGAACTGGATGAGCAGTTATTTTGTTAGGCACACATTTAGCCATAGGCTCACTGCATTAAAGAACGGTGAAAATTTTCACTTAAATAATTTTTCCTCATCTGCCATTTGGCATTGTTACGATAGGTTGTTGCTAATAACGGAAAATATTATTTTGGTGCTAACAATCAGATGTTTGTTAGTTTGCTAAGAGACGTGTGTGAATGTCAGTACATAACAAGTCAAGAGATGTGACTTTCTCTTACACCCGTCACTAGTTGATGAGGCCACCGTACAATGTATGAGCTTTTTACGGGCTCTCCAAGGTGAAGCATGTGCCCGAATTGATCAGTGTATAAACACCGTTAATTGTGCGTATATGCAGAGGTGTTGTGGCAGAGGTAGGGGATTGCAACAGTGTACCGCCTAAATTTTCGGCTGTCGAAAAGTTGTTGGTGAATCTTTCTTGTCTAAAACGTTTCGTCCAAAGTGCAAAATTTGGGGATGAGATCACTATTCTGGGGGGAAACTTAGCGCTTAGCGGCAAAATTAAACTTTTGAGCAGTTGTAATTTCTTCTGTCCGAAATTTGCAACTCCCTGTCCTGCCTATTTTTTGACCCACGACGCTGCTGCATATATGACAGCAGTATTTACGACGCATGTTTTATTGCAGGGTTTTCCACATCCTCTTCAGTCGGCCGAACTACTGCTGCAGCTTGTCAGAAGACTCAGCAACAATGAACCCACGTCTGTTGATGACAGATCCGATGCTAGTCATTCTGAGATGATGTCCAGCGATGCTAACGACTCGTGCAGTGAAGCTGCTTCGGGTGCTGTCATCAGTGAGAGCAGTCGCAGTGGCATTCTGATGACGCTTGCTCAAGACGCGAGACGCTGGGCTCTGCAGCATGCTTACACCTCCAACTGGATTCAGCACTTCCAGTCCAGCACTTAGAAACAGTTCCGATCTAATTACTGCCCGCGGTAGCGACGACAGTATTGTTACGTGCGAAAGCAGCTAGACTGCTTTAGCGCGTCTTAGCCGTTGCAATTCTGTCCGTCCGTCTGTCCGTCCGTCACACGGGTGGATGAAGTCAAAAACAATGCAAGCTAGGATCACCAAATCTTCACCGTCGGCTGCCTGGAAGACTTTAGTTTCAGGAACCAAAAAGCTTTTTCATAAATTCGGAGGGGGTCACCTCGAACGAGGGTGCTGAATGAGAGGGGGTAGGAAAAATTTGTGATTTTTAGCCAATAAGTCCTGTAACTCAATAACAGTGCGAGTAGTATTAATCACCAATAGGAAGTCGTACACTGGCTCTCAATTGCCACCGAATTCAATGACCTTGGATGATCTTGAACGCCAAAATAGGGGTTTTTATGGATTTTTTTGTGATTTCGGGCTGCGAGACACATTTCAAGAGCAAATTGCGCCGACATCTATTGAGATAGACATGGAGAAGCTGCATATGAAATTTTCAGCATTGAACGTAGATTTTGATGGTCCAAGTCTCGATTTTCTAGGTTCAAGGAAACCTGCGCACGAGGGCATTAAAGAGCGGTACCCCCATAAAAGTCATTATTTTACCGTTGTTGGCCAGTCTTTCGTGAAAACGGTTGCAGATATGCATGGGCATGAACGTGCTTTTCAGTCATATCACCATCGATGACGAAATGGCTGGAGATATTACTGACAGTTTGCAAACAAGAACTGCTATAGGCTTTCGCGCATCTCGTGAGCATTAGCTCAAATTTCTTGTTTTCATTTCAGCATCGTCGTTTCACTGTTAGTGCAGTAGCTCATGGACTGCTGCACTCACAGACTATAACTTTTATTTTTTTTGCTTTTGCTAAATAAACGACATCTGTCACCCTCGTGCAATGATCCGTTACTTCTAATTAATCACTGTTTGACTACAGTCCATCACTAGAAGGGGTGTGGACCATGTGGTTGTTTTCCAGGGTTTATTAAAGCAGGGAACCGTTAGGCCTATGTTTTCGTAAATTTGTTGTTCATTTGTTGTGTTATTTTTAACGTTGAGTGAGTCAGTGATATGTATAAATTACCAGATTATTTGAAAGAAAAGCAAAAGAAAAAAGTTACTTGGCATATTTTGGCCGATGAAAAGAACGTGTTATAGTTTTGCTGCGGCGTTTTCGACTGGACTTGCAAAGAGTTTAGGCCTACTTTATGCACTATCACCACTGCTGAAGTACGCACTTGTTAAAAGAACCGAATTACATTTAAAGAACTGTTTTAATTTATATTCATCTTACTTGCAGATCCATCAGATTAGCACTGGTCTCTGTTGTCTTGTCATCTCCTGTCTGTGCTTGTCTCCCTGTAGGTCTGCCTGATAATTTATTTTACCGTAGGAAGTATCGGACGTATATTTCGAGACTAATATTATTATTCACTGTGTTTCTCAAAAAACGTCTAACTTTGTCATCTGTGAGAGATTGTTAGCGCCGTGAAAGCCAAAACTGAAAAAACTACTAAACAATTATACATGTACTAGACTTAACTGCTAATACGGTAACAGCATATTGCCCAGTTACGTAGAACGTGGCGGTATATACAATATTATACATGTGAGTGTACACTGTACAGTCGTTTGAGTTCGACGGATGAGGTCGCAGTCTATTGGATGTCGTCATTGGTGGGTATGATTGAGCCGGTCTGGTGGTTATGATCCAGCACGTAGTAGCGACTGTCAATGGAGCCGCCGGCGCCAGATGACGTCACGCACCCGGATGTAGTGACGTCATCGTGCGGCTGCTGGGGGAGCGGAAGTTGCCAGACGTGCGTGTAGTCGGTGGGATGGGGAGGGGGTCGGCTACGTCTGTCCGCGGTCTTGATGTAAGCGGTCGAGACGCTGGACATTGGTGCGTAGTCGTCGTCGGCTGGAGCGACGTCGCTGTACAGCTTGTCGGCGGCGATGGCGGCGTACAACTGCTGCTGCTTCAGACGCTGTCGACGAGCGTGTCTGTACAGATCACACACACACACACACACTCACCCTCACACAATGGCGTAGACAGAAGAAGTTTAAACTGCACTAAATTTGGTCAGTTGATTCTGGGGAAAATAATTTAAATTGTTGCAACCAGATCTCACGTTTTAAAACTATAATGCACCAAATTCGATTTCGGCTATGGCTCCGCCCTAGACCGCGCTGGGGCGCTCCTTAGCTGGATTTTAGGGGTTCTAAGAAGAGGGAAAGGATGGGAAAAGAGCAGGAAAGAGGAAGGGAGGGGAAGAGTATGGAGGGCAGAAAAAAGGAGGAGAGGACGAAAGTAGGAAGGGAAGGGAGGTGAAAGCACAGGAAGCCCCCACAATTTGCATTTCTGGTTCCGCCACTGCCTTCACGCGTCACGGGCGCACTTGTGCTGCATATCCACTGCACTATGTCTGCAGTAATGTAATAACGCGTTGATGACGCCATCGGGGCACTCAAGCTACAGACACGTTTTCCGAGTATCTTTCACCTGTCGCGTAACTGTTACGCACCTACGATTTGTTTTTAACTGACAGTTGAGCGTCATCAACCGCGATGATTCACTGATTGACAGTGTAGACCTATAGCTACACGACCAATTGTCGGAAACAGTGCCACGATCTGGTGTTGGAGAAATGAGTGCAAAATATGAATGAATGAGTTTATTTTGCATACTTGCGGCAGGGTAGCCGAATAGCTGAATATTAGTGCAAACAGTGCAAAAACAGTAATGACAGTCAATAAGTGCAAATACGTGCAAAATTAAGTGTAAAAGTGTAAAATTAAGCTTAACATGCATACATACCCCCACGCAGATCACATACAAACCGAATAATCATGCGCTATCAAACAATATCACGTTGTATGATATTGTGCCATTCTGTACAACTAGATGCGGAAAATGTTAGGGACCTAATAAGTCGTCTTCAAAAATAACATTAAGACGATCTAACTTTCAAGTCTCCGGTGATATGCTTACGCTATATCTCAAACAGCTTTAGAATATTTTAGGCGTGTCAAACAAAATTCGAAAACAGGGAAATTTGTAACAAAAGTTGATTGTGATGATAATCTGTAATCAAAGCTGACCCGCGGAAGCAGAAGACGCCGACGCAGACGATGATGGTGGACATGGTGAAAGCGATGACAGCAACGACACCGATCGTCACCACTATACAACAGATGCACACAACGCACATCAACATGCACAAGAGCCTTGAGGCGCACGTTCCATGCACTCGCTTTGATCTGCTGCTTATTTGTACAACACGCTGTACAAAACTTGTACACCAAGTCTACAAGAAATAGAAAGTCTACAGCAGATTCGTAAGTGTATAGCTACAACAAATAGGCCTACACGTTCAAAATTCGATCGCCACAGTGATTAGCCTACCGGTACTGCAGTCATGACCTATCAATTAACCACATCTGCACTAGCTGCCGCTGTGTAGGCATATGATGCGATGCGAAAAAGAGATTTGCGTTGAAAAACTGGCGCCCTCATATTCTGTGCTGACCTTGCGGACGTTGGCCTATAGACATAGTAAGTAAGTAAGCAAAATGTGAATTTATATAGCACATTTCGTTAAATTAACCTCTAATGCATTAAATTAACCTCTAGTGGATTAGTGCTGCATACTAAATCACATTCCTTCTGTTCCAATATATTTCGGCTGTTTTACGTTAATACAGTATGCATTATAGACAGTAAACGCTACCGACTCGTTTGTTTATTACCGTGTGGAAGATGCTCCTCGTGTCCGCCAATTAACGCTTGCTTTCTTGCCGTCTTTAGATCTACCAAACAGCATCACGACGAAGCATTTATTTCGGATCGACCCTCGTACAGTAAATAAATATAACGAAAATATATTTGCAGTGTTTTGATAATACAACTTAAAACATCGGCATTTTGTAGAACTAAAAGAAAATACTTTACGTAAAAAAAACAAAAGTTAGTGACATGCAGATAGGCATACGACGCCGGATATTACTGTCCAGAGCGCAAAATCGTAAGATGCCGGCCTCCGAAGGCCTACATTTCGAGCGAACATGCAGATTTTTATCATTTTTACGTGCAACAGCAGCTACTGCTGTAGCGCGTCTTAGCCATTGCAGTTCTGTCTCTCTGTCCGTCCGTCTGTCCGTCTGTCACGCGGGTGGATCAGTCAAAAACGGTGCAACCTAGGATCACCAAATCTTCACCGTCGGCTGCCTGGAAGACTCTAGTTTCAGGAACCGTAAAGCTTTTCCATAAATTCGAAAGGGGG
>Ga0209671_1004777_pt1 | contig 13530 bp, 6 predicted proteins | sample WorMetHERISLAND2_2_FD_187401 | JGI IMG/M metagenome (GOLD analysis project Ga0209671, IMG submission 187401) | Marine gutless worms symbiont microbial communities from Max Planck institute for Marine Microbiology, Germany - Olavius geniculatus... | ecosystem: Host-associated > Annelida >... | reverse complement strand
TACCTTCCCAGTCTCGGGGCATCACCGCTCTTTGACCGGTACCAAATTATACTGCTTGGTGACAGAGGCACATGTGTGTGAACAACTTGCCTAAGGTCGTTACCCGGCAGTGTCCTGGTGCGGAGTCAAACCTGCGCCCCTGAGTGACCTCAGGATTACAAGTCCGGCACGTTACCGTTAGACTACCGAGCCACAATCTCTAGTAGTAGTCATAACAATAACAATAATAGTCGCTATATAAATGCTTCTAATCTTTTGTCATTGTTTTTTTTGTTTCAGTTTGTTTTGTGGTTTTTGTTGTTTCTAAAAATAATTTAATGTTTAAGAATTTTTATTGCCCAGCACTAAATTATGTTTCGCATTCTCGGTGCGATTTTGAGCCGAAAGTCGATGCATTTTTATTTGCACTTCTGGTAGTAGGCTGTGATTTTTGTTTAATAACAAACGGTTTTAAAATTAAAATGGCAGTAAAATCAGCGTCTTTTACATTGCTTTTAGGTATGTCCAATATGTTAGATTTAGTTGCGTCTGATAAACTGACGTAGTTCAGAGATGGGTACTTTTTCCACGCAATCGTGTGACCTTGTCGCCCTGTTATCCAGGGTGGTCCAAAAATGGATTACTTTGGTGTCTGGCTTTTTTGCTCCGGTAAAAATTTACATTAGCTCCGCCACCCCAGATTGGGTAATTGTTTAGAATAACTACGCCACCTTAAACAGCTGTGTACATATATGGGTCATTTCGCCAGTTTTTTTTAGATTTTGGATGTAGTAATATGTGAAAAATGAAGTATAGAAAAACATATAAAACCAAATATTTTCTGTATCCATATTTATTGAATTTTCCTGCATGATTCCTTGCAGAATTTTTTTGCAGCAAGATTTAGACAACACAGTTTAAATTTTTCTCATTACTGTTACACGTGTTTGGTCAGCAAAAAAATGAATGCTTTTGCAATCGGAAACTAAATATTAAAATGATAAAAGACTAGATGTGTGACCATCTGATATTTTGCTTACTGAGTAAGATGTAAATTTAAAGGCAATCCATGTTGATAGCGAACCGAAATTCACAAAAAGTAATATTTCGTTATTTTATGAGTCCGTAATTCACTGTGCAATCACGTGGGGGATAACTGGCTGTGTACAAGGCATTCCCAGCTGTTAGCGCATGACTCTGTTATCATTGTAAGGACTGGTTTACTCAATTTTGTTGCTGATTGTTGTGCAATATTGAACTTTAATGATTGTGACAGTAATGAAAATTATGTGACAGGAATGAGAAATTGAAATGAGAAATTCGAAAATTTTCTCATTACTGTTACATCTATTTGGGCAGTGAAGAAAAATCCGTTTACAATCAAAATATTATAATTAGATAATAATTATCAAGTCACAGAAAGTAGACTTATGGCTATGTGCCATTTTGCTCACTGGGTATACACACAGTTTGCAGTGCACGCGTGTGTGCAGCGAATTGAAATTCTCAAAAAGTACACGTTTACTTCATTTGCCAGTCTATCATCAGCAGTGTAATCAGGTGAGGCAAACTGACTTTACATGGTGCACCAAATCGTTAACCTGTAACTCTGCTGTCATTATAACAACTAGTTTACTCAATTTGTATGTTGATTATTGTACATTAATTGTTTGAATGACTGTGACAGTAATGAGAATTTATGAGAATTACGTGACATGAATGAGTGAGTGACTGTAATGATTGATACACGACTGTAATGAGAAAACTGCATTAAACATGGCCACGCCCAATGACAGTGAGTGCGGTTCAAAGCGCAAAACGTTTTTTCTCATTTAGACAGTAGGCCAAATTCTTAAATTTTTAATTTTGTCCTTAAATTACCCAAAATGGAGAATTTTGGTGCTAAATCTTGTACATCTGGCCAAAAATATTTTAACCAAAGGAAAACATTTTTGATGGACAGAAATTTAGGGGCGGGGGTGGTAAATGTCCCCCTGATGTCATGCTGTTTTACATATTTATTTTGTTGCTGTTTGTTGCTGTTTAAAATGATGATTATTATTGTGTCCATGAATCTGTCAAGATGGGGGATTTTTAGTACCAAATTTTGTACCTTTGGATAAAAGTATTCTAACAGAAGGAACAATTTTCCTGCAGTCAGAAATTCTGGGGGAAATTGTCCCTTTAATCCCTCTCCACATCGCCGCTGTTTACACTTATGATTCTTGTCATGATACAGGTGGTCTAGCAAAGCAGTTCTACGGAAGCCGGTGTAGCGGCAGTCTTGCGATGGAGCTGAAGAAGTTGACAGCGCAAGCTGTCTACAGTAAACAGGCACCGATGATACGTACCACAGAGTCGGACCCGACCAAACACACTAGCAATGATGTTGGACTTTTCTACACGCTGCCACGCGATGACGTTGAGCGTTGGGTTAGCTGCGGACTATCAAAACGGGCGTACCGTAGTCACCGCGCTTTCAACGAAACCTGCCTCATGGTAGTAGTACTAGCAGCAGTAGTAGTAGTAGTGTCATAAGCAGTAGTTTCTGTAGTATTAGTAGTAGTAACAGGTGGCTTGCCAGCATAATGGTAGGGTGTCAGACTTGTGATAAAGAGGTTGTTGGTTTATCTTTCAGTTGGGTTGCTACTGACCACTACTTGGATGGGTGACCCCACTGCAGATGGGTAAATCGTCTCGGTATAGTTATAATCAATCACCAGGGTCAACTCAGCTTTCCGTCACTCTGGGCTAGATGAATCAAGTACTGGCCTGGTGATCACATATGGCAGGTGATGCACTGATGCTCAGCTCCGTGGCTGTACAACCTTTAACATATGTGTAGTGGTATTGTTGTTTACTGCTACTCCTGCTGCCACGCGTATTCTAATTTAGTATACACTGTTGCACTATCTCATTTGTATTGTCACTTACTACTACTTCCAGCAGGCCTACTGCCCCCCCTAGCGGCTCAGCCAAGTGCCTCAGATTCGGCCACTGGCTGACATTGTGCACTTTAAATATGCACATACTTTCTTACTTAAATACTTATTACAACTACTACTACTACTACTACTACGGTACTGATTGTGTATATTGTTGGTGTCTATAGGTTCGTCAGCCAGGTTTGGAGCTAACTTCCTGCCTCCATGCTGCCGACTATTCTGCACCAAGCCTGCGCTACATCATCTATGGTCGGCCGGGCTGTGGCAAGTCAACAACACTGGCCTACGTGATGCACTACTGCGGCCGTGCCGGTTGGTACGTGGTGCATGAGCCCTGGCTGCCTCATCCGCTACATTATGCTAGCGGTGTGGAACCTTCATCCTTCACACCAGGTCTGTGTGACTACTTCCAGACATCAGAGAAAATAGGGTGCGATGAAACACCGCACCGGCCTCATCAACCGCACTGGCATCAGATCACGCACCGGCGCCTAAAACGACCACTAACCTTAACCCTAATCCTAAGACAGCGTCCAATCATCTGCCGCCATGCTCGAAGTGGTCGTTTTAGGCGCCGGTGTGGTGATCTGATGCCGGTGCGGTCGGTGAGGCCGGTGCAGTGTTTCGTCACACCGGAGCAAATACACACAAATACCTGGTGAGTTTTTTGGTCAGTGAACCCTCCAGAAAAAAAACCATAAAAAACTCACCGAAAACCCACTTTAAACTTAATCTGTTGCTTGCTGCTTGTTTCACTAATGATGAAATACTTATATTTACGGCTAAGTTTTTGAATCATTTAAACCTAAGAATTTGCAAACGCTGGTGCATTTCATGCTGTGGGGCAACTCGTATGAATCAACCAACTGAAAAACCAATACTAAAAGCCATTAAGTTGGGCTTCTGTACAAAAAGTGGCTTAACATAAAAAAACCTTAAAAACACCGGGTTGGGCTCTTTCTAAAAACGTGGGTTTCTTTGCATCGCTGGCTGCAGCTGCTGCTTATGTTCAATTTTGCTAAAAAAATCTGATGATAAAGGGCTGGAACGTCACAGAACCAATAAAAATCAACTGTTTACTGTTATTCATTGCTTCGGAAAATATCTGATTAGAGAGCTGGATCGGACTTTAGAAAGAATTTTTTTCAATAGCAGAATTGTTGCGAATGAGTGAAAATTAGCGCATTAGGATGCTACTGAAAGTCATGCAGTCGCCACTTTTGAAATGAAATTTGATGTTCATTTAAAGTGCATATTTCAGTGGAGGTATCTATTGTACAGGGTGGACCCCTAAAGTTTTTCGCGGTTTTCTCAGCAACCGTTTGGGATTTTAATGTGAAATTCTACAGTTTTACTTACTGAAACCTTCTACATTTAATTGCCAAGTAAAATGTGATTCTGTTGAAAAACTACAAAGTTATGAGCTTTTTAACATGACCACCTACCGATTTTTAGCATTAAAAATGTTCAAGCTAAAAATGCTATTTAATTTTCGCAGTTACCACGTTGCTGCCAAACAGTAAGTTATTTTGTTTAAAAATTATCACTTAATTATCATTCTGTTAAAGCAAGCGCCGGCTGCCCACCGGGTTCATCTGCCAGCAGGATGGCGCGCCAGCACACACAGCGTGCAGCGCACGGACCGGGCTGCGGGCCTACTGTTCAGATTTCAACACAAAGGACCAGTGGCCTCCAAATTTGCTGAATGTAAACCCAATGGACTATCACATGTAGGGTTCAGTGTTGAAGGCTTACTCGAAGCTTAAAACAAAGCCGAAAGCAATCGCCGAAGTCAAGGAAGCGCTTCAGGTTATCTGGAGCAACCTGCCACAAGGACCGATTGGCAAGACTGTGAAAGACTTATCAAATTGAGCAACTGAAGGCTTGTGTTGGAGCTTGGAGCTGTCGGTGGACACTTTGAACATTCACAGTGACAATGAAATTCTGGCATCTAATCATTAGTTAACTGTGTTGTTTCAACGATGTTATTGCATTGGTGTAGTAGCTTGAACATGTTTTAATGCTGAAAAATCGGTAGGCAGTCAAGTTAAAAAGCCTATTACTTCATCATTTTTCAGGAAAATCACATTTTACTTGGCAATTAGAAGTAGAACGTTTCGATAAATAAAGGTGTAAAATTTCATATTAAAATCCCAAATGGTTGCCAAGAAAACAGCGAAAAACTTTAGGAGTCCACTTTTTTGCCGCACTTTGTAGTAGTATTATTGTAATAGTTGCAGTAGTTGCAGCAATAGTAGTAGACCTGCGAGTCGCTGAGGTACAGAAACATGACCCGACTTGAGGCTAAAGTGACCCCAAGTCGACGGCAGTCGACTTGAGCACATCCAACTCGACTCGACTTGACTTGACGGCGGCATGTCGACTTGAGTCGACGTCAAACGACTTGAGACGTTCAGAAGTTGCAATGAACTTGCGTAAGCGTTCTACATATAGGGGCTACTATAAGCTATCATTTTATGAAGTGTTTCATTCCTTCGGCGGACGTCTTTTATTATTGTCATTTCTTGAAGAAAGTTCGTACACACAGTTAAAAACTGTGTGTTTTGTGACAGTTTTTGGCGCACTATACAGCTATTCTGTACGGCGTCTTTGGCATCGTTGTCGTCCGTCCATCTGTTGGTTTGTAACGGATGTATTGTGGCTAACGGTTAGGGCTTCCCGCTTTATTGGAAAACTTTTACACTAATAATTAGCCCCGTGTCTTAAAACCTAGGCATGCTAAATTTCAGCCACCTTATGCAAGGAAACAACAGAAATTTCGTCATTCATACTAGGCTAATTCACACGTAGGCCTAGGTCTCTACGTCATCTAACAATCAGAACTGTGCGAAGCCTTGAAACTCGACAATTCGTTCACCCTAATCAGTAGGCTACAGGCCTACCGTTATTTTATATACGGTTATTGAAATAATTATGTTACAAATGCGTTATTCGCCCGAACTCTTCAATAGCCGCGTTGAGAGAACTGTTAAGTGCAAGATTACTGGCCAAGTCGACTTCTCAAGTCGACTTGAAATGACTTGTAATGAAACCGACGGTGCCAGGAAATTTCGACGGTAACGCTATTACAGACCGACTTGACCCGACTTGGAAAGCCCAAGTCGACTTGAGTCGACTTGATCGACCCGACTCGCAGGTCTACTGACTGTACCGCATATATCCGAAGGCCAGCGACCGACTTCAGTTAAATGATTAGTTTATTATAGGGCCTAGGGCCTACTGTAGGCTCCTATACTGTCATAATGATAGACTAAACAGTCTGCGTAAATAAAAAAAATGTGTTTATTTATGATTTATGATTGTACAGTGTAGTGCATGTGCTTAGTTCATTTGTGTCATTGTTACTGCTGCCGTTCTTTTGTGAATGCAGATATATTATCCCTTTTCGGCCCACCCTGTACGTGTGCATATCAGGTGCTTGGTGTGATGATCTCGGTGTCGTACTACATCGTACGCAAGAAAGAAATCCGGCGTCATGCTGCAGTGATAATGGACGACTCCAACGCACAGACGATGGTCAACCTGACGCAGAATTATTCCTACTAGGCCTACTAAATTCACCAGCAGTCGTGTACAGAATTTTTCATCCTGGGGCCACTGAAGGTGGTTTTGAACTAAGCAGTGTTAAGTAAACATAGTAAATAAATAAATAAAGTAAGTAAAGCTTTTATCGGCAGAGCCAGAATGATGTGTCCAGGCTTCAAAGTTATTACAGGACAAAATACGCACCCCATGAATGAACGCAGTATACAGACGTACAAAATGTAATGGGGTGTTTACACGATCCAGCAAACGTGCAGCAAACTTCCGGCAAATGTACTCAAAATACACGTGGTAATGCTGGACGTTTGCTGGACCGTGTAAACACCCTATAATACTTCTGTATCATTTTACATACATGTAGCTGCAACGCAGGAAGCAAGCAAGTCCACCAAGTACGTTTTTGGGGTTTTCTGTTGTACGTCACCAAGCGCCGGATGATATTTCTAATTGGCAGGCCGTAGTTTGTCACGTGTGTGTCACAGTCATTATGCACTGTCAGAGATCACTCGTCTTTTTTCAGCTAAACAGATCGCTCTGCTACGATTGTCGAGATCTGCTGGTCTCGATACCACGATTCATTTTGTAATCTCGCTCTTGAGACTCTGCATGGTTTCGTAGGCCTAGGCATCCGGAAGTCTGGCAGTATCCTGCCAGTATAGGGGCCTATGTAAGCTTAACTTATTAGGGCGTCAATGTTAAATCTGAAGCTAAAAGCACTGTCCTTAAAATGGAATATTTGTGTGTTACATTTATATCAGTAAGCCTACGTTATTCTACGGTTAGTTTTGTGAACGCAATTAGGCTTATATGCTTGACTGCATGATAATCAGTAAAATTATTCATTTGGACAAAAAGATGGGAATAGGCCGAATGGCTAACAGAGCTACGTACTGTTCTTTGGCCACCCCACGTCGTACCGTTTATAAGCTTATTGCTTATAGATACCGTTCATAGCTGTTGATGTGCGATTTTTTCCTTTTGTACTTATTATTTCAGTTTATTTTATCTGTATATATGATGTGTTTTCTGGTTCAGTACAATAAACCTAGCTGCTTGATTGAAAAAAAATGCTAAATGGTTCTACTTCTGAGCATCGATTTAACGAAGGTATCAGGCTTGAAATCGTCGGTCTTCCAACGCAAGACCTCATCAAACCGAAAACTCTTGGTAGGTCTATCAAATGTCTTCGTCTTGTTTAGCCTTCTTCAGAGTAGAAAGTTGCAGTGATGCGGTTTGATGCCTGCTTCACACTATGCGATTTTCTCTGTAGGCCACTGTACGTGCAGTGCTGCAAACAGTAATATGCCTATGGGAGTGAAAATACTACAGGGTGGGCCAAAAAAGTAAGCTATGGTACTCAGTGGCATGCATAACACGCCTATTATGTCGCTACACTACCTTGTAAAATATCAATATACAGATGGTAATAAGGTAAAGTGGTAAATTTTTAAATTATTTAAGTAAAATGTTATATAATTATATTAAGTCTCAGAAAGTTTTAGGTGTAGCTACAGAGTAAGTTTTCATCTTTCAAAAAATAGTGCATAGCTTGTAGGGCCGCACAATTGAAAAAAAATGCTCTGTATGCTCATGCAGTTAACTGAGCAAGATTGCAGCCATCAAACTGCAACATTAGTGCACATTGAAAAATAGTGCACAGTAAAATTATTCAAATTGTTTGAAAAATGTTAAATATGGTCCCCAATGTTTTTTGGCACTTACTATAACTCATGTTTCAACAATTAAGTTAAACGCCTCAAAAATTTACCATTATAAACCTTCTGTCCATCCATAGACATTGTATGTTTTTGAATATTTAAATTTTACAAGGTAGTGTAGACAGAAATAAGTGTGGTGTGCATGCCACAGAGTAACAAATTTCTTGCAGAGTCCACTTGTGAAAACATTGTGAAAATTGATCAACATTTAGCGAAGATGTGGACAGAGTGCAATAGCTTACTTTTTTTGGCCCAAACTGCATACTGAGAACTAAGCCTGGCAATCCCTACACAGTTTCGTTACTCTATGACATTTTTGAACATGTTTTAGAAAGTGCTTTGCAAAGTTGTAAAACTGTGCTTTTGAACAGTCAATGTATTTCTGACAGACGCAGGCACTCGTGCAATGAATTGCTTTTAATTCTTTTGTAAGGTGAAAGTAGATCATTGTATGGCAAATCTTGATTCAAGTGAAAACTGATAGTCTGATTGACAGAGAGTGTTATTTGCAGTCATTTTCATGTTTTCACACTGTGAAAAACTATCAATTTTCACTTGCAACAGAAGCTGCAAGCTATGATCCTATGAACAACACGTTATATGAGCTGCCTACAAGATAACAAAAACGAACAAATGTGCCAAATTTGCACTTATAAAAGCCAAAATGCATTGAGCTTCAGGGGGCTTTGTTTCTTGAATAAACAGGGGCCAGGCTTGTGCTCTCCATTTGCTTCTGGTGAATGAAATCCAATAATGTACAAATTTTTGTATCAAAAGGTCAAAGATCAGGGTCAGGGATGCATAGTGCTAGATGGACGACCGCACATTATGTTGTCCTCAGGCTGACGTATTTGACTGACAAAAATAAATGTACATATGTATGAAAAAAAACTTAATTCTATGCAATTCAGTACTTGAATAAACGGAAGGATGAAAGTTAAGCCCCCTCCAGTTTTCCCAACCCCAACACACTGTCAGATTGAGTACGTGTGGAGCGCCACTTATATACAGCACGTATATGATTAACACAACAGTTCTGAACGGAACCAACAGCCAACAGGAAGCAACAGCCAACAGAACTATTTAACCCCAGCAATGTTTTCCACAGTAAGTCAAACCCTGATGTGTAAATTATCTCTTGCCGAACAGTATCTTGTTCTGAAGCACTTTGGGAACGACGCGGATAGTGAGTGAAATGCGCGGCTTGGAACGGTGGAGCTGGGTGCCTACGCTCAGTGGTACAGAACTCGCCGTGGCAGTGATAGTGTCCAGATTAGCAAACGATTCATCGATGACGTCGCTAGTGACTTCACGAATGCCGTGCAGGTACTTCGAGTACATGTCATCTTTGACGACGTTTAGACTTCTTGGCATGAGCAGAATAGATGCAAACCGACGGGCGTCCAGTGAACTAGAAGTCATCTCGCACTACAAACATATTCACAATGATCAGAAAATTAACTTAATTAATATTCTGATAACAAATTGAAAACAAATTTTAATTGTAAACTAAGTGCTCACAGTTCAAACTACAGTTTCACCTACACTTTGCAATGACCAACGTCATGCACGCAAACTATAGTAATGAAATATCATAGCGTAAAAATGTGCCGCAATACACATAAATGATCCAACAACATTATTACATCCATAAAGTGCTAATAATAAGCTGCTGCCATCTTGGTGAATAAAGATTTATATAATAAGTACTGGTGTTGCCACAAACACAATGTTAACAATGAACCACTAAACAGCATTAAATATAGGGTGGACCAAAAACCGAAACTTTTGCCACACCACACGCATTTCTTCCACCAACTATCGAAAAGTTACCAATACTTGAACAGGTCCAGTTTTTTGGCACACCCTGTAGTTATCCTTTACAAGATTCCCCTGAAATTTTCATTGCTGCTATTTTCTGACAGCTGTAAAAGCATATTTTGCCAATCCTCCTGAAAAGTGGTAACCATTTACGTAGCGAATCGAAGACCAGGCAGCAAACTTACGACAGAGAGAACTACAAAGTGTGGTGAAATTAGGATCACTTTCTTGCAAATCTTCTCGAAAATGTGCCAGTAAAAGAATTTTAAATGTCGGTCAACTTTCTGGCAAAAGTATGAACAAGAGTAACATGGCTCGTCTTTTTGACTGTACGTGTATACAGTACAGTCACAATAACAATACCTCAGCAGTATATGTATCATCAGTAGGCAAGCAGCAGTTGTTCTCGTTAGAGCATGACTCCACTGTTGAAACGTCCGACTCTAGCGGGTTGTAGAAGTCAAGAACAGAGTGACAGCCGAGAGTAACAGTTGTCACAGTTGGATAATACAGCGAACCATCGGTATGAGGCTAACTCACACAAACAACAACCTAGCACATGACAGCAGCAGCAGAACCGTGTGAGATGCCAGAATGAAGGTCGTCTAAGAGTGTAATCAATTTAGCAAAACTAAAACTGGTTTTTCTTCAGGTTTCAGCAGTTTTCTATACTCCATTAATGAAACTGAAACCAGATTTGTGAAACCATACTAGTTCGGTTGGCCTTTACGAAGAAAACAGGTTTTTCTAAACACAGCAACAGAAGTCTAATCCTTTAACAAACCATAATGCCTTGTCCTGGCAAATACTCATTAACCAGCACATGATTTGGTTTCTGTGTTGCATCACTGAATACTCCACAGTCTGAGATTCTTGTACAGATTCGCTGCAGCCACTAGCAAGCACACAAAACAAGAACATAAAACATAAACAAATGCATCTGTCATTTTTCTGCATACAAACAAATGTTAACATAATAAAACATCAATTTACACATACTACATGTGCCGTGGCTATTTTTCAGAGTCAGTCAATTTTGACTGTTTGATTACTCCAAAAATTATAACTGATTTTGACAAAATCATATGGAAGGGTTGGGCATGGACTCATGAAAGATTTTGGCAGCGGTCTCAACTCTTTTTTGTGGATTCTGGATCAAGATGCTGGAACCAAGACTCTTTACACAGGAACCTCCTAGCACTACAAAAGCCTGCATGCACAAATGAATCCACATCAACATTGACTCCTCAAAAGAATTTCACCAAAATCTGTTCATTATTTTTTAAGTACTCCAGCTGACAAACAGACAGACCAAAAACATAACCTGCTTCTTCATTTCACTTTGGCGGAAGAAAAAGTAACCAGCACTAAAGCACTGCAATATCACAGTTTTGTATGTTAACCAGTTTCTTTGCACTGCCAATGATTTCACAGCAGGTATTTGTTGTATGACTTGATGACTTTTTTCGATTGGTCTCCAGCTAATGACAGTTCCGATACAACATTTATAACAGAAGTGGGTACAGCAGCAAGACAATGGCTGGTCCAAATCAGATAGGCCTTATGGCTCCATCACCATTTCCACTGCACTTACATTCTAATGAATATCTGATCTTATGCAATATTATATTATTACAATTTTTGCCTGGTCTTACAGTCATGACTAACAACGTCTCATTGCACTGACTACTATTACGTGGCTTCACTGTTTAGGCTTACTGTTACGTGTCCTTGTAGTCTTAGGACTTAACACCACACTAAAGTTAATTCATCCTTCATCATCATCATCGTCATCATTACAGCAGTAAACGAGGCAACGGTTTATATACCTCCGGTAATAGTTCAGCCACCATTCCCTTTGGATGAGGCAAACCACCTGCAATAATAAACAAATCAACACACATGGTCACTAGTTATAGTAACAATAATCAACCAATCACTTTTTTAAGTACCAAAAAGCAGTACAGATTATAATAACCAGTGACATAAACATGAATTTTTTCAAGATCAAGACCAAAACTTCTAATGCACCCTAAGATGCTTCCACATATTAAGAGTCACACTCAGGAAACACTGAATGATTAAGAATGTTTGTCAAAGAATACACAATTAGATGTTACTAAGTATGCAACGCATGCTACTTGATGGCAGTCAATGGTAACCATAATAATAAATCAATTATTACTTAACTGCATAACTAGTTGAGTGCATCAAAATATTTAACAGTAATTGCTAGCAAAATGTCTTAAAATTCTCACGACTTCTTTATCAAAAAGGCTAAGGCTATTTTTGTCCTTTAAGCACCTTGAGACCAAGACCTTGACCTTGAGCAGTGCATCCCTGCTAATAATATCAAAAGTAGATACATGAACTATGAAACTGATTAAAAAGTAATATAAATATAAATAAACAAACAACTCAAAAATAACATAATCTAATATTGTACTGAAGTAACTGAACAGAATAAGAATAATAAGAACAGGCCACATAACTGAATATCACTAACCCCAATTCTGAAGTCGCCGATTAGACAACTGCGTCCACTTTGGTTTTGGTGCTGCATACACATTTCTCATCAGCATCTCTTCTTCTTCTTCCGTAACAAAGTCTGGCACGTAGAAGATCGTAGCCGGAACCTACAGTGTCAACGGCAGCAAGATTATTAATGTTGCTACACCACTGAACTAATGTAAAGGCCAGCATATTAATGCGTTTACTCTGACAGTTAATCCAATAAACGAAAGATCTTAAAATGAAATATTCCAGCAAAACATAAAGGAAAAATGTGGCATGAATTATGAAGAGATATTTGAAAGCAGTTATGCGAGCAAGATCTCAGCTTGTGAGCGATATTCTGAGAAATAGGACGACAGACCTAACTATACTAACAATTTAGGAAACCGCAGCATTCACAATTCATTGCACAAAGTAACACAGCTTTGCTGAAACTTATAAATGTACGCGTAAGCCTTGTCATAAGTTAAATATACCTTTTGTAACTTAAACTTGTCCATTTCAACTCTCCCAACCGAATTTGTTTACAATTTACCAAAGAGATTTTATTTATTATTAGAGATGGGCCATTTATGGTTTTTTTATATCTGGCTACTGAGAAGTTGAAAACAGATTAAATGTCTAAGCTAATACATCAGTTCGTGCATATACTTTTTGATTATTGCCGTTTTACATCAGCGCTTATACAACATTAAATGGATTGCTTGCAGTTTTTTTATATAATATATGATAGGACTAATAGGTTAAAACCTTGCAATGAATAGCCTGGCCTATATTATAAGATACGGCGTTTTTCCGTTAAAAGTTAAAACACACACTTTTCCTACTCCCCATTTAACCCCAGATTCGAAAACGTTTCCTTTGCACTTCATCGTCCAAATTTTGCATGCCTATGGTTACTTTTGACAGTGCTAATTATTCGTCAAAATTTTTTTCGTAAGACCTAGGCTTACTGCAATTAGTAAGCCACATGATGCAGTACATCCCGC
>Ga0209671_1004776_pt1 | contig 13534 bp, 7 predicted proteins | sample WorMetHERISLAND2_2_FD_187401 | JGI IMG/M metagenome (GOLD analysis project Ga0209671, IMG submission 187401) | Marine gutless worms symbiont microbial communities from Max Planck institute for Marine Microbiology, Germany - Olavius geniculatus... | ecosystem: Host-associated > Annelida >... | reverse complement strand
ACTGACAGAGGCTTCCCGCTGGTGTTCGACCATCGCACCAACGAGGCGCAGTTCATCCGCCTTCTTCGAAGAAGAAGCCGTTGACCGCTACCTTTATGCCTGGGTGAGGACTGGTGAAGGACTAGCATGGGACTGGAGGGTCGCATACGCAGTGTCCAGTCTCCAGTCGAAGTAGTAGTTCATAGCAACGTGAACCAGTGACAGTTGAAGCAGAAGCAGTTTCGTTGAACGGGCGATCAGATGAACGAACTACCTGTAGCGATTGTAGATCGAATTTTCGCTCTCCACCGAGTTTAGGCCTGTTTCTAATTAGAATTAAAACACGTTGGATCTCGGCGATTATCTTTATTAACAGTCCGAGCTAATGAGGCTACTCCGACTCTAACTGCGAACGAAGAATCCACGACCTTGCTACAACCTTCCGAAACAGAAAGTTATGCAACAGGGTCAAGGACGTCAACATAGCTGCACTTCCCAGATCTCTGAGTGGTCAGACTTCTAAGCTATGGGCTAAGGAGGCGGATATCAACAAACTCCTGTAGCCTTGCTAAAACTGTCATAGCTACCAGATCTCCCGTTTTGGCGACACGCCGAGCTTCTGAACGATTCCTGGCCACAGAGCCTACAGCCTATCGCAAAGCCTACGAGCTAGCTTAGCTGCCAAGACCCAGGAATAGGTTAGCAACTGTGCACTAGACACAGAGTCCTCGAACTTGACCTAGATGCAGCCGTCCGTGTTGTTGTTTTCCACTCTGAAAGTATGCCTAGCCAAAATGTACTCACGATGACCCCAAGTAGTGATTTAGCTGTCTTCCACATTGTATTAAATCTCCTGACAACCACTACCTTCATAGCAGCTGTCCCAGTGCAGCCATTCATAGCGGTGCGCAGTCACGATAAACTAGAGACCTTGGGGCATCCCACAGTGAAGATTTCGTGATCCTAGCTTGCACCGTTTTGATACAGATCACGAGTATGACAGACGGACGGACAGACAGACGCCCAGACGATGGCTAAGACGCGCAAAGCATTCTGCTTTCGTGCGTAAAAATACTGGTATATGTGACACATAAGAGAAAACAATTTTCTGATTGTTCTGAAAATATGGAAAAGTACTAGTAGGCCACACGGATGAAGGTAGCATGTACTTATAAAAGCTGAGTTCTGGATAAACGCCAAGTCTCAGATACAGATTTCTCGAGCCTAGCTGAACTTGGGTCATAGCGATTTCCTGGCTACAGGCTGTAGCCCAAGAATGTAAACATGCTCACAGACTTCTCCATCCAACAAACACAGAGCCGACAGATTACCTTTTTGGGAGCTGCAACAATACCGTCGAAGCTTTAGCCTACAGCTACTGAATATGCAATTTCTTCCCCAAGCTACAGTCTAGCTCAGCCATCGGCCTTTACCTTAGTAAGGCTCAACAGACAGTTTTTATAAGTAGTCAGCTCTCAGTTGGGAAAGTGGCTCGTTGTTCCAAGCTTACAGTAATAAGTGACCTTCAAGGAACTTTTCCTATAAAACCAAATACCAATTAGCCATTTGTTAAATTAGCTTTCCTCCGTATAATGTTATTAGCGACAAACTTACGACTTTACTGCACCGATGAATCTAGAGTTCTGCGACCTTCCTATAACCTTCGCTATCGGATTGTTGTGCGGTTTACTCATCGTTACCGATAATCGTACGAACAGTGCAGTGATGTGGACGAACGACGTAACAGCAAACGTTCAACATGGCTAATTGCAAGAAAGGCCGTTGGGGGCTTTCTTACTGGAAGTTCTAGGTCCAGGGAATTAGCTGCATCAGGTGTAGAAAGGCTGGTTGTGTCACTCCAACAGTCAGACTGCTTCATGTTGTCTAGCTGAAGGTTCTACGGAACACAGAGACGACTCAGGATGATGTCCAGATAATTAGCATTTAATGGCGAAGGTACTACAGGATAGGAACACACAGTTACGACGTCACATAGCAGTGACGCCGCTATCTTAGGCGCTACATTGCGACTGCTAGCAGAGCTCCGTACAGAACGATGTCTAGAGCTCGACTGACTAAATACAGGACCTACACTGCTGCTAACGCTTTCTTGTGGCCAGACAGAAATATTCTAGCTCTAGCAGTATTACGTCACAGACGCAGCCTGAGCCAAATGTGCCTAGTTTGTTTAGCTACGCTTTCAGCCAATACGAGCTGAGTTCTATTTTAAACCTAGCTTGCTTTCTAGCATCGCTTGCTACGCCTACAGCGTAAGATAAATGTCTCTAGCCAAGCCAAGCTACAAACAAACCTTCCTTCATTTTTCCCCTCTTCTGAAAAAAATGTGTCCGCACATTTTGTAACTAAATATGAAACCAGAAATTGACCTTTGAGGAACTAGAACTCACATAAAAATAGTGTACCACACCTATACTATATAAGAAATGAATTTAAGACTGAGTCTGCGACCAATGAAAAATATAGAATACTAATAAAATTTAAAGTTCATATAGATAGACAGAACTTATGCTGCTCTGAATGTTCATGAACCAAAGGCCAACTAATGAAACTAAAAGTCATGAAATAAATGCAAAGTAGTCATCGATAATGTTATTGGAAAACAAATGGGACCTCAGTTGACGTTGACGAAGACTACTATCTGAAACAGAATCAGCATAGGGAGCACAGTAATAATTTCCCCAAATAAAACAAAGCATGCACAGATAAAAAAATATTTCCCAATGACCATATGCAGAAAAACCCCAGCGAAGACGAAGCTGATCGGGAGAACGCAGTCGACCTTGAAGTTCGTAACGCATTGTCGGTCATACGGTCGAAAGTAGACCGCGGGATCTGACGTGCGAGAACGTGCAGTTGCCGAAGTTTGTGGAATTGAGTCAAAGTCGCCTGAGTTCACCAACCAGTCCATCATCTCGCCACGAATGCAACTAACAAGCAACACTTGCAACAACAGTAAATACGAATATGAAAATGAAAATGAAAAATATGAATACATGATGATGAATGATGCTGACTCTTGACAAATTACTCAGAAAAAGTTTATGAAATCCCAAAATGTCACTAAGGTTCAAGTTCAGTAAAATCCCCAATGCATGTCTTCACTGTCAGTAGTTAAGGATAGATGATAGTCCCTATAGTGTCACATGTCCGTACTACGAGCCTTATCAGCTACTGTGTCTGTCAGCTCCGTGGATGTGGCGAAGCTCTCTGACTTGTCTGACTCTGAGAAGTAAATAGGCCCAAACGTGCGTCGTAAATAGGCCTACCATGGCGTAATGTCCCGTCAATCATACGTTCTCACTTCGTCAAATATTCGTCACTGATTACGTCTCACATAACCATATATAGAAGTCCATCGGTCACTTGAATTCTAAAATCGTCCAGTCACGAGCTCACATCACGCTTTATTTGTCGATATAACTGTTGACACATAAAAGTCATGGCACACCTCGCGAAGAAAAAAAAGGAACACACAAATCACGTCAAAAGCCACACACAACTATGTACAATATACGCGACTCATGCCAAAACTGTCATCAACAATCGACTCAAAATAGTGACGGCTCAATGATGTCATTCGTAAGTAATTCGCACGCACAGCAGTGTGTATTCACATCTTGGTAATGCCATAAAAATTAACAAACAGCATGTAGCTGTGTCAATCGTCTCTTGCGATTGTAGACATGTTACTACTCACTCACTCTCTCTAAGATAAACATAATATATACTCGCGTTGTCACATGCGGTGTTGCCAGAAATCACGTAATTACGTGTGGTCAACTCCATGATTGCCGTGTGGAGTCACGGTAAGTCAAAGAAAAGCACAGTATACACTGTGGTGGTTAAAGTCCGTATGTATGTGGTAGAAATCAAGTCCCAACGTCGTCGTACGTACGTCATCGGAACGTATAGGCAATCATAGTCATGGTGACGTCAGAGCGTCTTGTGAGATGTGTCTGAAATCCGCACAGATAAAAATTAAAATAACATAAATTTTGTCTGAAAAAATGTGTGTGCTCGAGCAATTTTGAATTTAGCAGTCAATAAATAAAATAATAATATGTGGAATCCAGAGTACCATTGGTCGTATCGTCATGCTGATGAATTAGGCCTCTCGGTTGGTAACTCATGGAAGTCGATGCAGTTTGCGTCTGCATGCAGCTATGCAGCTCTGTGTGCTAACAGCTGCTAGGTATACTGTCATGCCTCAGCAGTCCGTCCGTTAAAAAAAATGATAGTCTCTCTCTCAGCAGGTAAGACGAGGTAAACAAACTACACTCTCTGGTGAACTCGCCGGCAGGCTCGTGTGCTCTGCGGCACGCTGTTGCCAATGTTGCCAATACTGCGATACAAGCAATCACTGTTGCGCATCTGCCCAGCAGCATCTGTTCAAAGCTGCTCGGAAGTTCTGCATTCGACATGGATTCCAAATCTTCACAGTCACTGTCTTCGTCTGGAAAAGCATTAATATTACCCACCATATTGTCCAACGTCTCTTCGATTTCTTTGTCGCCTACGGGTAGCTCTATACGACTCAGTCTGTCAGCCACAATGTTCTTCTTTCCCTTTATATGTTCCACACGATAAGTATAAGAACTCAAGAGGAGGTTCCAACGCCCTAATCTCCCCGTAATATTTTTGACCGAATTCAAATATTTTAGTGCCGAATTATCTGTCCTTATTACGAAGGATTTTGGGGCCAGAAACTCGTGGTAATATTGAACACCAACTACAATAGCAAGGAATTAGAGTTCGCAGGAAGAATAGTTCTTTTCAGCGGCGTGTAAACCACGCCCTTTGTAACTAATAATATGTTCTTTACTGTTTTTAATCATTGACAAATTGAATGGAACTGAAATTCTGCTGGCGTCAGTCGTAAGAATAAATTCTTGATCGAAATCTGGGAGAGCCAGGATCGGCGGGTTACAGAGCGCATCTTTCAACGTCTGAAAAGCTGTCTCTTCTACTTGCGTCCACTTAAACTCTACGTTTTTTTTTGTAATAGCCTGTATAATGGGTAGCAAGTTTCAGAATAATCTTTTATGTACCGTCTAAAGAAATTTGCCATCGCAAGAAACGAGCGAACGTTTTTTTGCCTTTTCGGTATCTGGTATGCTCGTATTGCAGCAGTCTTTTCAGGATCTGATTTGACACCTTCAGGGCTAAAAATGAAACCCAAATATTTGACTGTGTGCTGGAAAAAATGACATTTAGAAGGATGCAACTTTAAGTTTCCCTGTCGAAATCTTTCGAATATCACGCGAAGATGCTGCAAATGTTTTTCAGTGTTCTCCGAACATGCCAATAGGTCATCAAGATAGATAATTAAAAAATTACCAATCTCATTTCTGAATAATTTATTTAAAACGAGGCACATGTAATATGGTGACTGTCGATGGCCCTGCAGCAATCTTAGATAACGATAAGCACCACGATGTGGCGTCACAAAGGTCGTTTGATAAGAGCTTTTGTCGCTGACCTTGATCTGATGATACGCACTGCAAAGGTCAATTAAGGACAATTTTCCCGCCTTATTTCGAGTAATTACGTCAATAATATCCTCTAATAAAGGCAATTCATGAAATAATGGCTTGCTAATGCTGTTGAGCTTTCTCATGTCCAAGCAAAATCTGGCACTGCCATCTCTCTTCTTGACAATTATTATGGGAGACGCAAATTGACTTCCGTCGCTTTCGGCTATCACTCCAGCTTCCAGGAGCTCATCAAGCTGTTCGTCTACCACCTTCCTTATATCATCTGAGAGGCGATAGGGCCTCGACCGGACTGGCTTCGTGTTGTCTTCTAAAAGTAAATCGCATTCCATCACATTGCACTCTGTTATATCTTTAGCACTATGAGCAAAAATATCTCTATGCTCATAAAGCAGACTCACAAATTGTGGATATACTTCTGGTTCAATTTCCTGACTGTCATTTAGCAAATTTTTCGATTTTAAATATTTGATCTTATCCGCCAATGTGAACACGTCTTGAGTCTCACTGCTGCTAAGCATATCTGCGGTGTGTGTGTTTTCTTTCTGCTGCAGTGGTTTAGTGCTGTTGCTGCGTGCAGTCTTATTTTGCAGCGTACAAGCTTGCTGTTGGCAATTTTCTTGCTGTTTTTCTTGCCGCAAGAAACCTCTACTGCAGTGTGGTGCCCTAGCACTTTGCAGCTGTTGTGAACCATCTGTCCTAGATAAGCCATTCGCACGTGCCTGGCCCATGTAGTAACTGTCAGATTCGTCACTCAACGGAGTTATAACGGCGACTGAGATGTATCGAAGTATATTCCTAGGCTGTGTGTCACAATTAAACATGCGACAAAATATTCGCTCAGTTTGTGGTTTGTTTATAAACATGCGTGCCACTGAAACGTTATTTAGTGTCGATTCAACATGCGGTTCTACAATAGCAGCTGTCCAAAAATTTGACAAAGCTCTTTTAGCCATTTTTACCAGTACAAAAGCCTGTGATTTGGCCGGAATAGAAATAAATTTAGTCGCTCTCAAAACAATGCTGTTTTCCTGAAATGTTTGCAAAGGCAAAAGAACACGACCATCGCAAAAAGAGACAGAATCAGAATTAAAATCAATATAACAATGTGTTTTCTGTAAAAAATCTATTCCAAACAAAACTGAGTGATTAAGATTTTTGACAACGTAAAATACATGTCGAACATCACAATTTCCTAAGGTTATTGTTAATATCGCGGAACCCATCACATTCAAATTTCCACCATCAGCCGCAAACAAAGGTTGAATATAGTTATTTTGGTTCATGTGAATATTAAGTTTTCGAGCCCATCGCATAGATATGCACGAGACGCTCGCGCCGGTGTCAAGAATAGCAAGAGTTTTCGTGCAGTTAACAAGAACAGGTATAAGATTTTTGCATGAGAATTCACGATTTGTTTTTTCAATAGGCTCTAAAATCCTCGCCTGTCTCAAAATAGGATCCCGGAGCCTGTTATGTCAAGCATTTTGAGGTGGGTTCCACCCCTCTTGGACTGGAGGAAACCCAGCCTATGGTCTCCATCCAATGGCTCTCCTTTGTGGAGGTCCCCAAATTGGGGGTCTTCCCATACGACGTTGCATACCTCTACAACAACGTGCAAAATGTCCAACTTTCTGACAATTAAAACACTGAATGTCAGCTGCGCGACAATACCGTCCACCAAACTGATGATTACCTCCGCAATTGCCACATAGCATTGTTGGCAGGCGTCCAGCTGATGAACCGCGCTGACGTTGGTAGTTGATGAACCGTCTGCGTGATGACTGTCGATACGTCCGTAGTGGCACATCGTCAGCGAACGTCACCCGACGTCGTGCAGGCGATTGATCGCGTTGTGACAATGGACTTGGTGATCTTGAGATGTTGCTCACGGCTGGCTGTTTAGCGAGCTGATTGGTGAGCTTTCGGATTTCCTGGTTATTAGCCTCGGCGACGATCCTTGATGCTGCAAGCTCACCAATCATCCGGTCCACGTCGGTGGCCGTCGTAGATGTAGTAGTTTGATCGATGACGGTGTGCGCGACTTCCGCGACTCTGGCAGCTTGAATCACTTCGTCGACGGTAGTTGGTTGCGATTCAATGACGCGTGCCAAGATCTGTGGTCGAAGTCCCCGCTGAACAGCATATTGTTCCTGTTCTCCTACGACTCCAAGAGCGCGCGCCAGCTTTCTGACAGCGGTGACGTAATCGTTGACGGTTTCAGTCGGACCCTGGACACGACTCCATAGATCTGACGTCTTCTTCCACTTCAAGATTCCCGCGTCTTCGAATCGAGTCTTGAAGGCGATCTTGAATAATTCCCAGCTGTCCTTCGTCGTACCGTCGAGTGTCCCACCATTCGCTCGCCGTGTCGCATAGAAGGACCGCGACAAGACGTAGGCGATCATTGTCATTCATATCGCAAAAAAGAAGCGTACTTCTCAAATCGCGACAACCAATCATTCGCATCCTCCGTTTCATTTCCTCGGAAAGATGGCAGTGCGAACGTCGCGTCCCCGACACCCGTGACGAATGCCGTTGTCGTTGTTGTTGCCCCACCAGCGGTGGTGACGATCGACCCGCCAGATGTCGTCCCCAACGCGTCCGTTGTTGGTATTGACACTTCTTCATCGCTCGGATGGATCGTTGACGTAGTTGTTCTCGGTCTAGCGCCCCGACTCTCATCCACGCCTCCTTCAGCCATATCGAATCTTGGTGGAGTATGTAGTCGCTCTGATACAGTAGCCGATGCTGTCGGCGGGTGTAGTACCGATGTGCATTGCAATCCCGAGCTCACCGTTAATGACGCGGTAGCTCTGGTAAATTCTGGTGTCGTGATGAGGTCGCTTGTTGACGATCGTGTCGACTGTGCCGGTGGTAGATCGTATAACGTCCCACGGCGCTTCGTTGGATCGTTATTCGGTCGTTGCATTCGACCAAACAACGACTGCCGTTAACAACAGCAGGATTGCTGTCCCAAAAAGAGAGAAACAAGCAGCAGTACGTTACAGACAGCAGTTAAGTTGAAACAGAGACGTCGGCAATACGACGGTTGATGCCGATGATTTATTCCCAGTCAGGTTCGGGAAGTGCGGGTGGTTGTGGTTGGTCCGTCCTATCAAGCGGGTTGGTGATAACTTCGTTTGGGCTTGCCCAACACCAACACATGTAATGGTCCAACGGAGGCAGCATGGAATATGAAATTACAGGTGGCACATTGTAATCATTATTCAGAACCATTTGAGCATGTTCGAAGTTGCTGAAGTGCCAAAACGGATAATTTGCACAACGAAAGAAGTGTTCAAGTTGGATCCGAACGATGCGCACAGCAAGGGTGGTCAACGTATTTGGTCGTGTGTTTGGTGGTACAGCTGGATTGACAGTGCGAGTGTAATCAGTGGGATATTGTATAACGTACCTGCGCGGAGGAACAGTCTGGTGGTGAGGCAGCTAGTAGACGATATCTCTGATGGTCATCTGATCGCACCCGCACACCTGGTTGCACCAGTCCCAATCCACCCAGCGTGCACCCCACCACTGGAAGTCCTCGACGTACCAGGCATGGGACTGGAAAGCTGCGTAGACGAAATCAGGCGTCCAATCGAAAGTATAGTCCATAGCAGATAACAAATCAATGAGCAGAAGCGACGGTCGATGGTTGAAGTAGTTGTTGAACAGACAGACGAGCTGGTAGTGATTATTGATCGATTTTCATTCTCCACCACAATTTAAGAATGCCGCTATTATAGTTATAACACTTTTGATTCTGACGATTTCTTTATTAACAATTCCGACCTACAGAGCCTACTCCGACTCCCTAGCTGCCATCCAAGAATCTACAACATTCCTATCCTCTTCCGAGCAGTCAATTATGCAACAAGGACAGTGACATCAGCACAGTTATACTTCCCAGATCCCTGAGTGGTCCAACGTCTAAGCTGTGGGCTAAGGAGGCGGATGTCAACAAAACTCTTGTAGCCAAGCTAAAACTGTCCTGGCTAACAGAACTCCTGTTTTGGTGATACGTCGAACTTTCGGACGATTCCTGGTCACAGAGCCTTCAGCCAATCGCAAAGCCTACGAGGCAGCTTAGTCATCGAAAACCCAGGAATAGGTTAGCCACTGCGCAATAGACGCAGTGTCCTCGAACTTGACCTAGATGCGGCCGTCCGTGTTGTTGTTTTTCCACTCTGAGCCTAGTCCTAGCCAAATGTGCTCACGATAACCCCAAGCAGCAATTTAGCTGTCTTCCATAATAACCGCAACAATAAGAGCAGTGTACTCGAAACAGCAGTAGCGTGTCTGTAGCTGCAGTGAGAATTAATCTGACAACGCCTTAGGGCCACCCTGGCGAGGCAGGTCGTGGTGGAGGGGGTGGTGGACGTTCAAGTACCAGGTTTCGTTTTGTTTTATTTTATTTATTTATTACATTACAAGGATTGAATTCATACCCAACGTAAAACTAACAAGTTTTCCACAGTGTTAAACATAGGCGACCAAAGTGGCTATATTTACTACCACCACTGACCATTATAATGTTGCTTATAACGTACAGTAAAATATGTTACAGTTTTTGGTGCTTTTACACACACACAAATTTACTCTTGGCAGGGTTGTCATAATCATCGACTCGGCAGAAAATTACAATCATTGTTGCCGTAGCTCCAATCTAAACAGAAATTTTGGCACTCATCCGAATACCAGTCCCAAATATATGACCATCCTTATACCCTAAGCCTAACCATTGAGTGGATTTACCGAAAAAAAACATTCATTGTACCACAGACAACCATCGGGTATATTGTTTTGTTTCAGTTTTATAACATCAGTGTTACCCTGTCTTCGCACAGCATGATTCTGTGAAATAAATCGGACACTTTTACCCGGAACAGTGAATTTCGGATCCATCCTCTTAAAGATTTTCCGGAATGCAGGGCCGTCCACGATTCGGTAAGGTAAACCCATCTCGACAAACCAGTTCGTGAAGTCCTGTTCACAGGCCACTTGCTCATTCGACATCGAAGGATAGGCTGCACTCTGCTTTCCGAACATCGAAGCGACAGTTTGCGTTTGTGTTGCTGAATCAGGGACGATGGTTCGCACTGTTTTGACTTTCTTTTCCTTTCGTAGGTTGATGTCATTTTGAATGCATACGTCATAAGTCTCTTTATGCATCCTTGCCAAATGCGCTTTCATGTTGGTCGGATTTTTACTGGTCAGTGCAGTGTTACACGGCTTCCCATCACTGCTCTGAATAATGCACTTCATACGGTTGGCCACTGCGTCGTATACAAAAATGCTGCCATACCTCGCTCTGCTGCCGTCGACCGGCGCTGTTCTTTATCATAATGGCGTTGTTGTACGCCTACTCGTGTTATCCTATTATCCTTTATAAGTATAAAAGTCAACACAGTGGCTATAGGTCCGTCTAGACGGACCTGGAAAATTTTTTTTCAAGGTCTGTCCAATGTTGTCAGCATTTACGTAAATAAGTAAATCTATGCTCTGTGCTGCCACAATACACTAGTCGCACTCAAATACGGCGTGAGGCTTCGGGAAGTTGCAGCTACATGTTATATTTATAAATGATTCACCAGAACCATAAATGTCAGACGACATCGATTGCCTGAGTAGACACAGGCATAGCCATACCTACCCTACTATCTCAATACAAATACGAACACTACTTAGTCTCGGGTTCCAGTTCTACAGATATGTGGCATGCTTCTTGAACATGTTAATACTTAATAGTGCCAGAGTTTACGCAAGGTACAGATAGGCAATTCCAGTTATCAATCACATTATTACTGAAGCTAAATTTCCTAACGTCTACTCTAAATCTTTTCTTTAAAAATTTACATTCATGACCTCTTTATGCAACAGAATCACAACGAGAAAAACTTTCAAATGGAATATTATAAGCATTATTTAAAATATTGAAAACATTTCTTTTCAGTTAGAGTCATTGATGACTGGAATAAATTACTAGTATCATTACTAGACTGTTCTCCAGAGAAAAATATTTAAGAGAATTGACTGTTACTACAAGGATTGGGGCTACACTCAAGCTCTGTCTCGGAGCTTCTTCCCCTTAGTAACCACCTACTAGGGTGGTTAGTCGAGTTGAGTATGTCGATTATGTCAAGTGCCTGAGGTGAAACATTCTAAACACATCTATTGATATCTCATTGTTGCAATCAGTAGCATTTCCTGACCACTGACACACTGGCATTCCACTGTTTGCATGACATGCTCGCAAGTAGATAAAATTACACCAGGCATCTTAAGCTAAAGTACACATTTTTGCCTCATTCTATCTTACTGAAAAACTCTGTCATTAACAGATGCATGTAACTGTGTGAACTGTATATTCTTTTAATTGTATATTTTTGCATGTATACTATGTAGCTGAAATATAGTTTTTACAGCTACTCGACTTGACCTGCTGGTAGAAGTACTACTTTACGCTTATTGGTAACCAGTTTAATCTCAAAAGTTCGAAATCACAGCTAATTCCATGTTCAATGTTGTCTTTCCACCTATACTGCATTATTTTTGCATGTTAGTCTGTAGCAAAGTCCTCAGAAGCCATTTATACAAGACACAATCTGCATTTGCCAAGTACTGCAGTATAATATAAATGTGAATAATGTTAAAAGTGCATCTGCAACAGTCCCACTTTTCTGTTGTTTGTGTGCCTTTGTACCTGTGTATTTGTAATTTGTAATTTCACACATTTCAAACAAAGTCTAAATTCATTATTTCCGGATTAATTCAATTTTGCACAGCACTGAATACATCTCATTGCTATGTAATAAACAGTTCTTTGGTGTTATCTGTCCTATTAGGCATTGATTACTAATATACCAACACAGTAGTCAATGATAAGCCTAAAACGAAGGTGTTCATTAAGAGATCAACCAAAGAAGGCAATTCAGTACAAACACATCAGTATCATTTCACCAAGTAAATATAAACATGCATTTTCCTCACATCCAACACAAACATGTATATCATCAGTTATCATGCACTGGTTCTGATTAGTAGTATTTTAACAATTACTTCAAAACAAAAGAAAAGTGTACAAAACTGTAACGAACACAGAACAGTAATACTGATGTACTAACAAACAAATGCACCAACTTGTAAATCGATAATGGTAATTACAACTCAAGTTACTTTCAAGTTACTTTCAGATAGTGCTGACCTCCACCAAGGCACGAGTTCCCCAATTGCCAGACTGCAGCTTCTAAACTTTCTGGATTTCTCCAAAAATGAAATCACATGTAAGATATCATAAGGCCTACTGGTTGAAAAAAACTGTGGAAAATCTGCTCATTACTTTTTTCCACGTGGTAACATATAACAGTGAATTACACCAATTAAGCAAAACTGAAATGACTATACAGTTCACAAAAAAGTTGACTGTTAGCCAAATGAGTCTACTGCAAAAAAACCAACAGCAAAGTCCGTAAAGTGCAAACATAGAAAGCAAAATTAGCAAAAAAATAATACAAATACAACATATTATATTATATAGGCAAATTATAGGCAAAAATTATAAATTAATTATAGGCAAAAAAAGATATTGAAAAGTCAAGTAAGACAATATCCGAGAACTGCACTGTGAAAAATCCTTTTCAACCATTCTGTACTCTGGCATATATTCTATAATGGCATTGACAAACCACACTCAACTTTAATACTCAGTAACATAGCATGGTTAGCACCAATGGTAGCACACAATTCCGATACAACAACTAAATCAAAATTACACCAGGCATCTTAATAGTGCCAGAGTTTACGCAAGGTACAGATAGGCAATTCCAGTTATCAATCACATTATTACTGAAGCTAAATTTCCTAACATCTACTCTAAATCTTTTCTTTAAAAATTTACATTCATGACTTCTTTATGCAACAGAATCACAACGAGAAAACTTTCAAATGGAATATTATAAGCACCATTTAAAATATTGAAACATTTCTTTTCAGTTAGAGTCGTTGATGACTGGAATAAATTACCAGTATCATTACTAGAC
>Ga0209671_1004775_pt1 | contig 13534 bp, 8 predicted proteins | sample WorMetHERISLAND2_2_FD_187401 | JGI IMG/M metagenome (GOLD analysis project Ga0209671, IMG submission 187401) | Marine gutless worms symbiont microbial communities from Max Planck institute for Marine Microbiology, Germany - Olavius geniculatus... | ecosystem: Host-associated > Annelida >... | reverse complement strand
GCTAAAATGCACCAAATTCGATTTCGGCTGGGGTTCCGCCCCAGACCCCGCTGGGGGAGCTCACAGCGCTCCCCCTGACCCCCTAGCTGCATTTCAGGGATTTTACTTCTAAGAAAAAGGGGGAAGAGAAGAAAACAGGAGGAGGGAGAAAGAGAAGAAAAGCAAGAGGGATGGAAGGGAAAGAGAAAAAGAGGGAAGGAGACGAGGTCTCCAATACACGTTTCTGGCTACGCCACTCAAAAAAGAGGGGAAGGGCAACAAAACGGGAAAGAAAAAAGGAAGAAAAAAATTAATGGGAGAAGGGGAGCGGGGAGAGCGTCAGAATTGTCTCCTGGCGCTGAGGGGGGACGGACGCCCCTGATCACTATGACCTATTATTTCTTTTCTGTGGTTCCAAAAGTGCTTCTCGAAGCTTTTGATGGGATTTTCAATGCACGTTTTTAAATAAAAAAACGTTGAACAAAATAAAAATCGTTAAAATACGTAAAAACGTGGCAAGAATAAAAAACGTAAAAAACGTTTTTACAATCTATGGTAAGAGCAGTCTCTCCTTTCTTGTTCCTTCTTTTATCAGTGTTATATGGTGTCGCACATTAGCCGGTATTTATACGCGCTTGAGCAAATTAAATCACCAAAAACGAGCTGACAATGTTACTGAAGAAATAAGGCGCGAAATCGGCTAAGTTAATCGTATTAATTTTCAGACTGATATTTGCTGAACGTCTTCTGTACTGCATTTGCTAACAGCATCGTAGTAAACACATTACAACGGCGCGAAAATACGTAGCCTAAGCCCATATACACAGCTCACGTTTGAAAACTAAACAAACGCACAAAATCAGTCAACTTCATTTAAAACTTCTACACGTAGCAATCAACAACACTACGGGTACATCACGATGTCAAGTCTACCACACAACTGCTGTTGCAACAAGTTCGAAAGTTCTAGCGATTGACGTACACTGCCGTTAACAGAAACCGTTTAGTCTGACAGCGCCTTTAACAAATTTAAAGCCGAACCAGCCGCAGATCTGCAAATACTAGATAGCGCACTGCTGGAGCAAGTACGCGAGTACGAGCTTATACCACCCCAGACAGTGCGGTATCGTTCTTAAATCACGCTTGGATCGCATACACTATACCGTCGTTTGCTTTATGCCATAGATGTTACAAACATTAATCTGCAAATAAAAAACATTAAAAACATGTGTTTTTTCACTTTATAAAAAGCATGTAAAAACATACATGAAAACACTGAACCACATTTAGCACAATAACCTGTTAAAAACAAAAACCTGCCACTTAGGAAGACTGAAGACCGAAATGTACTGAATGTTATTATGTAACCGTGATTATAATACGGATCGAAAACAAGACTAAACGCAATTTGCCCATGAGAAATTCATCGTATTTGTAATTTTGTATGTTTACTTTTAATAAGAACAAAAAACGCGACATTAAAAATGGAACAAAAACAATAAAAAACATTAAAAAATTAAAAAAAAAAAAATAAAAAAAAAACATGGAAAAAACATAAAAACATGTTTTTAAACTTTTATAAAAACATAAAGTGTTTTTAACATCTCTGCTTTATGACGCACGATTGCAGACGGAAGTTGTGAAAACGGTAGCAATACAAGCTCAGTGTGGTTTAAACGCTGACGGATGGATATCAAGTTGGTATCCAGTTAGTTAGTTTAACACACAACAGAGCAAAGACGACTACTGAACGACATTCATGTGCACAATTATACACTGTGGACCATGAAAATGGTGCCAACTAACTTCTGTAATGAGGCTTCAGCAAAAACGCATTAACAGCATTAACATTAAGATAATATTCAATAATCCAGTTATTGAAAATTTTCCACAGAATGCACTAGTAAAGAATTTTCAAAATCGGTCAATGTTTGGCGAAGATATAGATAAATAATAGTTAGTTGGCACTTTTTTACGGCCCATACATTACGAAGAAAATATCAGCTGTTTACTTTCTATGCGACCATCCTATTAGGCAGCATTACAGGTCCTGCCCGTCCCTCCGTCTGTCCGTGAGTCTGTCTGTTCTGTACAGTCTCATAACTTATAAACAAAAAAGCGTAGAAAATCAAAATCGTATGTTCCCAGAGTCAGGAGTAATCGGTGTGGCAACTTACAGCCAAAAAGGTCAAAGGTCAGAATTAGGGTAAGGTTAGGGGCTGCATACTGCAGTGGACAAATACATAAACATATCGCTAGGCGGACACTGTTAGTTGAACTCAACTGAGTTGAACTGACGCAGTTTTGTTTTTGACGAACTGACCAATAGGCAGGCAGGGCGAGCCCATAAGTCATTGGTTGGCGCATACGTGCGCGTAGTCATGTAGTCACTGACGTCGTTAAATGGTGCCCCTAATTTTGGGAGTTCAAGGTCGTTCAAGGTCATCGGTGTTGATAAAACTAAAATACCCGTGACCAGTGTTTGTTATGATAAGCAACACGTGTGTACCTATCTGCAACCGTTTTCACACTGGAAAAGCCAATGGCGTCAATAACATCTTTTAGAACGGGGGTACCCCTCCTTGACGCCCTCGTTCGAGGGGAACCCACTCACCCAGGGGCATGAAATTTTGCTACGATAAAATAGAATCTATGGGGCAGCCAAAAGTGAAGATTTCGTGATTTTACCTTGCACCGTTTTGATACAATACAGCAGTGTGACGAACAGACGGACGGACAGACGCCCAGGCCATGGCTAAGACGCGCGAAGCATTCTGCTATCGCGCGTAATTAAAGGTTTGGTCTATGAAAAGCAGTGGGCAAGTACGTAGGCCTATAGCTAGGTGGACGGCGCATGCCATGTTAGCACTGGGCTTGTTTTAGCAAGTTACCGGAAACACTCGTACAAAAAACGTCAAAGCTCAAACAATTTACAAGCACAAGTTATAACAATCAAGGTATCTTCATCACACTGTGGACGTCACCGGAGCAGGAGCAAAGATTTAGCAATGCAATCGAAAATTTACAAATGCCTAAACCGAAAATACCGCACAACACTTCTGTATTTCTAGACATTGGTGTTAATCTATGGGACGAACCATGGCAGATAACAATAACATTATTATTAGCAAGCTATTTACAAGCATTATTCAGTCGAATGATCAAAAATACATGTTTAACCAGGACAACAGGGCAGTGAAATGCACTAGCTGTATGTAATGCCCTGATGCCCTGAAGTAAAAATTAAAACATAAACCAAATGCCATAAAATCATGCCACACAGTCACAAATAAGCTATACTGGCCATATATCAGGTTGACTGATTGTGTAAAATGTGTGCCAAGCAAACGAAATAAAATAAACAGTACACTTTGTTAACTGAACTGAACTGACACGGTTTAGTTTTTGATAAACTGTCCAATGGGCAAGCAGGGTGAGCCCATTGTTCATTGGTTGGCGCATACATGCGCGTAGTCACGTAGTCACCGACGACGTTAAATGGTGCTTACTGTAATGCATTACATCGGTCGGTTTGTCAAAAACTAAACCATGCCAGTTCAGTTTAGTTCAGCTCAGTTACGTTGCTCTGTATATGCCTTTTAGACCCGTCAGCATTTTAGGACGTTATGGCACTATAGAAATTAGTATTATTATTATTATTATTATACAGCGTGGGCCAAAAAAAATGACCCAACTTGTTTTTGTCAAAACTTCATCAAATCTCCACCAAATTTGATAATTTCTGGCACACAGATAGCCAAGACGATAAGATTATGTGAGTGAGTGAGTAGGGTTTAACATCCCACCCGACACAGTATAGGTCATTTCGGGGACGGCCTTTCCAGGCAGAATGCTCACAATAACATAATGCACATAATAACGTAACAGTAAGTTTAACCTTTACAGAAACACAAAACACAAAATGCAGAAAAAACAAGCTAAACCTAAAATTGTAAGAACTCCATTATACGCATGCATATGTAATTAACATAATGGTAGTTCTAATAATCTTCTCTGTTATCCTCCAGACAGACATCAATGTGATAATGCTGTCTATTGGAGGACAGGGGGCAAACTCATTGTATTGTTCACCTCACCTAATTAATGTCAACGCACTACCATGTAAAACTCAGATGCTCCAAATTGTTGCAAAATGCTTAGTTGTTGTCACTGTTAAAAGTTCTAATGACATAATTAAACACACGATAAACTAAAATGTGACTTATTTAGCAGAATTATAAGTTCGTGTAACAACATGCTTCCAAATTTTTAGAATTTATGCCTAAAATGTACACAATGGCTTAGACGTGATGCCATGGCTGATAGCAGCATTAACGATCAACTGATCAATATCACAGCACTCATTCATAAATTGGATGTGTTTTGAACTCATAAGTTAGCTATTTTGTTGTTTGCTATTTTCAGCATAAAATATTTAATACCACAAAATTATAAATCACATGGCACCCTCTGTCGAATTGAAAATGAAAAGATGAGCAATCTGATACTTATAATCACTGCATAATGTAACAATTTGGAGCATCTGCATTTTACACGGTAGTGCATTGACATAAATTAGGTGAGGAGGACAATGAATGTACCTCACATAATTTTATTGTCCTGGCTATCTGTGTGCCAAAAATTATCAAATTTGCTGGAGATATGACAAAGTCCTGACAAATACAAGTTGCGTCAGTTTTTTGGCCCACCCTGTAGATGCAACTGAACTAAAATTTCAAAGTGTCACTCTTTACGCATGTTAAACAAAAGTTTATATGCTTTATAAATGATTACAGCGCTTACTCGGACAACAGTCTTTGGAGCCGCACATTTGGAAGAAAACTCGAAAACAATCGTTCACAATACTGCAACGTTGGAAGCACGTCTTCAGCAAAATCCTTCGACGACAAATGACAAAAGCAACAAAAGATACAAAAAACTATTGCACAATTGGAAGATGTACCGGTACTATATTATTAACCACTGTGCACCACCGCTGTAACTCAATGTGACACTCTACTGAACAAAGTATCACAAACAACACGTACAAAAAGACCTTGAAGTGACCAGAATTTTCAATAAATCATGACATGTTCAAAAAATATTGAGTTACCTTACTTGGATAAAAGTTGAGAAAAGTGACAGACCCAAAAACCATCGTCAAAGACAAACCGAAGGCAGAATCGCACAACATCCTTCGACTGCTGACGACATTTCGAGAAAGTCCGAAAAAAACTTTATTTATACAAAGCATTTTCTCAGTGTTTTTAACGCTACTGCACAGTTTCTTAATAAATAACAAACACATTTGTTCACTATATTTTGCTTTTGTAAAGATAACTATCTAACATTCTGCATTTTTATCAACTTTGTAGTTTGGATGTTTTGCTAAAAACACCACAGATACGATGTTCTGGAATTCTGCCCTCGATGTGAATAATTAACTCAGAAGACATAAATAAAGCAAAAAAGGACTGTAATGGAGACTGAGGTAGCAGCCATCTCAAAGCTAATCCAAAAGCACACAGCACTGTACAAGAAACACACCTGAGAAGGAAACGTGAATTATGCCCCAATTACGATAAAATTGTGCAACAAAATATGAACATTTTTGGTATGTTCTGAGACCATATAATGGTCTAGGTCTACAGTGAACCCCTTAAAACTCCCGGCTGTGTGCATGGGTAAATAGCACCATTTTACACTTACCATAAATAACCTTTTCACTACACAATATTATGGGGTTAAAGGGATCGGGCTACAGATTAGTTTTTGTTATTTCAATCTATGATCAGAAACAGTGTTTTTCTGCAGCCTGTAATCTAATAGAAAAAGATTATTAGAAAAATCTAAGAAAAAGCAGTATTTCGTATGCACTCAAAATTAACACGACTCTTGTTAATTTGCCGCTTTAGCTGCACACCTTGTACAATAATAACAATAACAGTAATAATAACAATAATAAGTAACAAATAAAATATCACTGAATACATGTTAGTTTAAAGCTGCAATTCTGGCACCACCTCAATAACAGTGTGTGTAACAGTCTAATAGCAATATCAGTTGACACATGAACACTCTCAACAATTCCTACAGCAAACATTCAACCGTACAATACACTGCGTCTCAGAAAATAAACGTCACCGTTTTACATTTGTGATACTCAAAAAAACCAGAAATGACAAAACCAGGAAACTGTGATATAGGCTTGTGTTTAGAAAATAAAGTTAAGGACAGGGTTAGCGTTAAAAATTAGGGTTAGAAATAGGAATTAAGGTTAGGGTCAGGGTTAGGTTTAGAGTTCATGTAGTAAGGCAGTTTGATGTTCCCGGTTTTGCCGGTCTAGGTTTTCACAGGAAACCCTGCCATAAAAATCAATGCCAGTTTTACACGGTGCAGCATGAACATATAAATTGAGATGTGGTGGGCTGTGTACAATGTGTTTGTTTTGAATTCCCCACAAGTATGTTTTTGCCAAGAACTGGCAAAATTGGACGACACCCAACTAAGTTGTCACAAATAGAACAAGAAACCCAGCTGTCGCTAAAGTGGAACCAACCGCACTGGTTGCCACTGACCTTGAAGGTCATCCAAGGTCAATAATTTTAACTTTATCTGAAAGGGCGTTTGCCACTTCCTATCAGTGATTAATAGTAACCTTGGTCTTATCTCTCACCATTTCCGAGATATGGCCACTTATAGCTTGAAACATTCCAATCCATAGTGCGTTACGATCCTTCAAGGTCATTCAAAGTCAATGATTTATATGTCATTTGAAAACCAGTATGCGACTTCCTATTAGTGATCAATATCAACCTAACTGTTTAGCCACAGTACATCCGTGACAGACGAACCGACGGACAGACGAGAATCATGACAAAGGGTCGGCCTTTAAGCTCACAGCTTAACAGTCGGCCCAAAAAGGCAACATTATTTTTTCTGAGACATGGCATCAAAGCATGCTGCAACATTTAGTCAACTGCAATATAAAAAAATCCAAACAAAGCCAGCACTACAAGCAGTCAAAGACGACATGTGACCAAATCTGTTTCATGCAGCAGGGTCCCCACTCTGACAAAAAAATCCAGGACATTCCAAAACCCCCATGAAAAATTTTCCAGGACCTTTTTGTAGCCCACAAAATGCTTAAATATAACATACGGGTAATACAAATTTGAAAGTAGGGGACTACAAGTAATCTGCGAGCAAAGCGAGCAGAAAAAAAAGACATCCGTTTGAACCTATGAAAAAATGCATGATTTTCACATATATTTTTCCACGACTTTCCGGGTAACGGAATTTTCAATAAAAATTCCAGGACTTTCCACGAAGCAAGGAAACCCTGATGCAACTGTATGAAAAATATGTATGGCAAAAATAAAGCCGGCAAATATGTGAGCAAATAAAGCTATCAAGAACTGCTCTGACAATAAGTCTTATTGACTACTGAACACACGTTTGCTATTTTGATAGCCGAGCAAAATATTTCAACAACAAAAAAAACATGAAATCTGAGCTAATGCTCATGATGCATGTGAGAGCCTATAGCAGTTCCTGTTTGCAGGAAATCTTGGTCTATCTCCATCCATTTCGTTGAATTCACTCTTCTACAGCCAAAAATAGCCAAGAAATCAATAAAAAACCCCTATTTGTAGGGTCCAAGGTCATTCAAGGTCATCGATGTTGACATTCCTAAGAAGCTCGTCGCCAGTGCTTGTTATGATAAGCAGAATGTCTGTGCCTATCTGCAACCGTTTTCACTCTAGACAAGCTAATAGATGCAAAAAACGTTTTTGATGGAGGTGCCCCTGTTTCATGCCTTCGTTCGAGAGGAACCCCCTCACCCGTCGGCATGAAATTTTGTGACAAAATACTAGAGACTTTCGCTACCATATGGTAAAAACCCCATGTCTCTGTCTTACCTGGACTTGAAGCGATACTATGCCGTGACAGACGGACAGACAGAATTATCATAGCTAATATGCATTATATGCTAGCTCTCGTGCATAAAAACCAATTACCAAACTACAAGCCTATAGTTGTATGACGTTTAAATGAACAGAATATAAGAAGCTGTAAAAATTACAATGAGCTGTAGATACAATACTGATAACGTTCACAACTGTATAACCAATAAAGCTATAGTGGACTGGTAAAGATCATATTGACTAAAATGAATCGAGTAGATACATAGACACATATGCAACAATTTTCCACATTAAATGGGATTAGCCAACTTAGCCACGACGGCCACAGTTTGGGGTAGAAAAAATTCAAGAACTTTTCAAAGACTTCTCAAGCACTTCCAAGTACTGGTACCTTTTCCAGACTGATTCCCATGATACTCAGCACATTACCAGTATATTAAAAGGTTTCTGGCATCACCTTTACATTGTGGTCACATGATTTTGAACAACCAAAATTCAAAGATTTTCAAGACTCTATGTCATCGAATTCCAAAACTTTCAAGACCAAATGCAATTTTCAAGAATTTTCCAGTGCTTGGAAAAAAAAACAAAAAAATGCAAATAACTTTCTCTAGAACCCTGGTTAGCCGAACGAACGGGATAGATTTGATAAACTGCAGCTCCAAATCCAGGCTTATGGTAAGCAAAATGAAGTAATCTCACATCTCTCCAGCACTGTGAAATTCATAAAAAGCATTTCCCGTACACTCTGCAAATTGCTAACTTGCTGCGGTTACTATGCAGAGCAATGAACCAAAAAATGCATACCGTAACGCAAACAACCATAGCACTGGACATGAAGCATCATCTTAAAATAAACTTGACATTTAAACCATTTTCTGTGACATGCTTCTCCCCTGTCAACTGTCTGACTTTTGGTAAATTCCTCCATTTTCCAAGTCCATGAACATTTTTAAATTTTTCAAAATTTTCCAAGCAACTAGTCACACTGCATAAATCTGACAAGGCATTAAGAGAACAGAATGATGAGCATGTTACATCAAATGACCCTTGTCTAGACTATATAGCGGAGAAGAAGACTTTGGAAATTCCCAATGCGAGTTTTTCATGGGCCGGATTCCCACGCTATCAGCCAATCAACAGCGACCAAGCACCAAACACAAAACTAATGACCATGCACAAACAACTACTACAAATAAATTGTTCGCTAAAATAGTCCAAACAAAAAACAAAACAAAGACAGAAAATTAGAAAACGGAATATTAACAGACAATCACAGGGAAGTCTGTAGTAATATGTCTAATAATACATTAGCACATTTCACATACTGCCAAATGCCACAAAATGGGTGCCCGCCACCGACACGCTGATAGTAAATATGTAAGTAAGCTGAAAACCGACGACAGTCATAGATGATCATCGTATGAAGTTATTTCCGAGTGTCACTGGCATAGAATGTATCGATCGTGTTCTGATACATCTTGAGAACTACGCCTCGCCGTAACTTCATTGTCGGACCTGCTCGATACAATACAATAAAATACAATGGAGAATTTGCATTCAAAAACTGACAAACAAACTGTCAGTTTAATCTAGCACATAAACTAAGAAGAACTGAAACGTATGAAAAAATGAAATGAGAGATACTGAGAAAAGAAATAGTGTTAAATGTAACAATGACAAAATTCAAAAAATGACTGAAGTAAAGACAACTAAAATAAGAAAAAAATGAAAAGGTAAGAAATAAAGAATAATAATGAAAACTAAAACTCTGAAAAAACTGAAAAGAGTAAACATAAAAACCGTGAGCAGGTCACGATCAAAGCAGCGTAATACTACTGCTGACTGTTCGTTTTTGTACTGCGGTAGTTAAAGACGCCAGGAAAAGTAATGGTTAAAAACTACCACACACAACATGAGCATTAAAAGAGGACCAACAACTGCAACGAAACAGAAAGATAAGTTTGCGTTCCTCGTGGAAATGGCCAAAATTCTATAGTTAAGTCCAACAAAGAAGTCGCATGGCAGCATGGACCACTTCGACTTTTCGAGCATGGCAGGCAAAGACTCATCAACAGACCAGCGAGGTATTGGAGAACATGCCAAAACATCTAATTGCCATGGTTCCTACTATTCTGCAGAATTCATTTTCCCTGACTTTCCAGGAAAAAATTACTCGTTTTCCCTGACTAATTTGTTCATGCAAAATACCGATGTTGGTTTTCAATCGTTTGCAATCGCACTAGAAACAAGGGCGGCGAAACAATTTTTTTTAAAAAGTGGAGACACAAATAATCTGCGAGCGAAGCTGTACTCAGTCGATGTAAAACGGTTCAAACTTTTTTCTGCATCTTTGTTAACTTTTGCACCCTGGTACTTTGATTTTCCCCGACTTTCCCTGACCATCTCATTTTTCCCTGACTTTGGAATGTAAAATTCCCTAACTTTTTCTGATTTTTCCCCGACTTCCCCTCACTGTAGGAACCACGAACTGCTTTCGATCAAAAGCAGTGCCACAAATTTAATACTGTGGGTGCAAATAATCCGCAAGCAAAGCAAGCAGCAAAATTTTTTTACCCACTTTTTGTCAAGTGAGAATAGAACAGATTTCCCCAACTTTTTCCTGACCACTTTAAAATTCCGACTTTTCCAGGTTTTCCACGTGAGTGGTCACACCATACAACAACCACTACAACAACAACTACTATATGGTGATTATGGTCCATACCAAGTTCTCCGCCAGCAACAGAGAAGTCTCGTGGCAGAATGGACCACTTCTGAATGTGCTGTGCATGTGAGATAGCATTCTCATTCACTCTGTTAATACTTTGTTGTACAGCGCTCAGAACCACAGGGTCGTCGCGGGCTTCAGACAGTCTTGTCGCTCTACTGCCGATACGCTGACACCATGTGACAGAGGCTGGCGACAAGGTGTCAGTCGGCAGCGATTTGCCATCCATCTCAGTCTGTTACATCATCAACAACAACAACAACTAGTAAACACCAATGATTGCAATCCCAAGATTAAATTTTCCAAAGATGTGTAATCCAGAGATCCCATTTTCAAGATTAGGCTTACCGACCCGACTGGTCGTTATTTGAGCATTGCAAATAGACTTCATTCCCAGGATGCAGTAGGCCGCTATGAAAGTATTTCTGAACTGTTACTGTGACTGTCTAAATACAAATTGCAGTGCACAGCAAAAGATAGGACTCTTGCATGCATAGAATATTTTATTTGTTAGACAGCTAGAATTGTTATTTGCGTCACCTGGTACTCAAAAGAACGCAATTTTAATGAATTTTTGCAATTATGAAATCCCCGGATTGGGATGCTAACAATCCTGGAATTCAGGACTGGTGAAAACGGCCAGGATCCCTGGATTGCAATCAATAGCAACAACAACAACAACAACAAGAAGTAAACACTACTCCAACAACAATCAAGTAGTAGTAGTCGTACTGTCATAATAGTAGCACAATGTAAAGGTCTGCAATAGCGAGGGGCCACCATATTGTTGGTTGGCAGTGACTTACCATGCATCTCAGTCAGCTACAACAACAACAATAACAACACGTAGAGACCACATCAACAATAGAACAAGTAGTAGTAGTTGCACTGTCGTAGTAATAGCAGCAGATGACAACCTAGCAGGTAACAACCTGCTACAGCAAAGGTTTGCCACAGTGACGGGCTGCCATAGCAAAGAGAGCTTAAGCTACCATAAACTACCAATTCTAACATTATATTCTACAGGTGGCGCTAGTGTTAGTGTTACTACTAATGGTTTAGGATTAGGGTAAGGTTTACATTAAGGTTAGAGTTAGAATGCCATGAATTAATGTACACCCTAACTAAGCCTGAAACTTGGTTATGTATCTGAACAGAGGGACAAGATCGATCTAACACAAGGTGTCATTCGATGACAGAAATCACAGAGCAGCATGGTAGTGCTGACACTGTTGTAAGGGCGATGTATGTTAAGTATAGGAAATGGCGTTTGGGTGGTGGGGTCCCGTAACTCCAAAACCCCTTAAGCAATTTCCAAAATAAACTCGGCATCGGTGATCACATCGCCCACCTGACACCACATGCAAAATTTGGTTACAATCAGTTCAAAGAGGGCATGGATGCACATGCGTGAAATTCGCTGTTAGGCATCCTTTTTTTCTTGCGTATGGCTACAGACCAGCCCATTGGACCGACTGACGCCGCTAATGGCTCAAATGAAGCGTCCTGACGCCAAATACATTCCTTATATGTTTTCGATTAAAATTTTAAAAATTTTATGCCCCAATTTTTTAAAATTTGCATTACGGCCTATGGGGACTTCAAAGCGGTATAACTCAGTCCCCATAAAAGATAATTGCACACTGTTTTCACCTACCCTCCTATTTTCAGGGTTGGGCAATCTAATGGTGTCATAGTAACCATTCAAAAGTTGAAAATTTTGCATTACAGCCAATGGAGATTTCCCAGCGATATAACTCGGTCCCCGTAAAAGATAACCGTGTGCTGTTTTCACCTACCCCCTACTTTTGGGCCTAGGCTATCCAATGGTGTCATTAAAATTTTTCCCCTGATGACCCCTGTTGCCATGGCAACCAACCATTCTTATTCCAAGACAAAATTGGCTGCAGCACATTTTACAAAGCTATGTAAGAGCGATATGAGTCAACACTCGAACTGTTAAGCAGGGTGTGCCAATGTGACAGATGATAGACCACACTATGGAAAAATGTGTAGGAATAGGTGGAATTGCTTGCACCGCACGAACGACTCCACCTAAAAATCCACTAGTGCCCAAAAGCAAAAAAAATACAGACTGACAGCGAATGGATAACACTGACCTTCAACGTGATGAGCATAGAGAGAAATTTTCGTTGATCGCCGATGAGCATACAGTTACTGACACAGGGCAACTGTTCACGCACCGCATCCTCTATCAGTACTGGAGACACATTCTCTCCACCAGCGGTGATTATCAGCTCTGCAATATAAAGTCAAGTTTCCTATGCCTTCAAGCTTCCGCAAAATAAATAAAAACAAATACACGCTAAGAAATTTATGCCCTAAGTGAAGCCTAAATTCCATTACGCCAAACTGTCATGGGGAAGTCTCGAACGCGAACCATGGGAAAGTTTCGGACTTTCTCGCAACCAAACAATTGCAACAAAGTACGCAACAAACCCATTTGTGTTGCTCCATTGGAAGCAAGCACAAAAACATGACAAACAAGACTATACACAGCCGCTGGTCAGTGACCAATCATGCACTAGCTAGATATGACATCATTATTCACTCTATTCATTGAAATTCGTTCATATGTTATCCAGTCTTGAGGTTTTCCTAAGCCTTGTTTTTAAAAGTGTGTCCAAGTATATTAAGTAATTCAAATTCATCAACTTTGACTGAAGTCACACTTATGCACATGAGAATGCAGAATCATTATTGTACTTCTGTCATTTTTTGTACTGTTATTAATTCAAACACCTGATTCTAATGATAAATGACAAATGATTCGCACAGGCTTTTTAGTAATTCTTTTTTCACTCTATTAAATTTGAACATTTAGAAAGTTATATATTTTTAGCCATGCGAATTATTAGAAAAAATATGGTAATAA
>Ga0209671_1004774_pt1 | contig 13534 bp, 8 predicted proteins | sample WorMetHERISLAND2_2_FD_187401 | JGI IMG/M metagenome (GOLD analysis project Ga0209671, IMG submission 187401) | Marine gutless worms symbiont microbial communities from Max Planck institute for Marine Microbiology, Germany - Olavius geniculatus... | ecosystem: Host-associated > Annelida >... | reverse complement strand
TGTAAATTTATATAGCGCATACTCAAAAAGATCTCTAATGTGCTCAATACATTTTGTCATCAATATTTCGCAAAAATATATGTCTTCAGCCGACGTTTGAAAATATTGAGACTCAGTTCTGGGTCACGAAGACTGTCTGGCAGTGAATTCCAAGTCGACGGCCCAGCCACAGAAAAGCACCGATGACTGAAACTGTTCAATCAATAGCGCAGTACGACCAACTTCCGCTGAGTAGCAGAACACAGATGTTGATGGCCACAGATGTTGATGACTTCTGCTGTGAGTGTACAACTGTCCATCAAATACGGCGGAGCAGTTCCATGGACACATCGATACATGAGCAATGCAAGCTTAAATTGTACTCGATTGGTGTCATCAAGCCAGTGGAGCTCATCATGCATTAGTCACGACAAACCAATGTCGTACTTCCGAGTGTTAGTGACGACGTGGGCAGCTGAATTCATCACTCTCTGCAACTTGTCTGTTATGACTCTCGGCGACTCAGCCAGCACAGCATTACAGTAGTCGACATGAGACGTCACAAATTCTTGCACAAGGGTTTTAGCCGACTCTACATCCAACAACTGCCGGACACAACGAATCTATCTGGGATGAAAAAAGCAGGTAGCACTGACGGCTGAGACATGTTTCTCAAGACTCAAATCAGATGACATAATAACTCCTAGGATGCGAACGTGTCCACTGGGCTCAATAGTGTCAGAGCCAAACTTGATTGCCGGGCCACGACCATCGAGTTTACTCAGACTGTACTTGGAACCCGACCACAGGAGTTCTGTCTTCTCTGTATTTTGCTTGAGGTGGTGTGCCGACATCCAGTGATTGATATCTGTGACACGGTGTTCAAGTTTCCCAACAGCAGTTGGCGTATCATCGCAACGACAACGCTCATTCAACTGCGTATCGTCGGCAAAAGCGTGATAGTTGATGCCGTGCTCATCAGCCTTTTCTTCAAGATCAGCAGTGTACATGACGAACAACCGCGGGCCGAGTACCGAACCTTGTGGCACAGAGCACGTGACATGAACAGTATACGACATACTACCGTTATAAACAACTTGAAATATTCTGTCACATGGATACAACTGGAACCACTTCAACACAATGCCACGTAAGCTGAACTGACGCTCGAGCTTCAGTAACATGAGATCATGGTTCACGATGTCAAAAGCTGCTGTGAGGTCAAGGAGACAGAGGGCAGATACGTCCCCTTCATCAGTGGCCTGCAGCAACTCGTCGAACACCTTCGTGACAGCCGCTTCGGTGCTATGATACAAACGGTAGGGCTGACTGTCTTCAACACGTTGTCGTCTAAATAGGCCTAAAAATCTCTATGCTAAGCAGTTATTATACTCAGTGCAAACCAACTAGTGTGGAGAATGAGTACATTTTTAGTGGCATGGGGCTCATACTTCCATATAATTAGCACATCATTATTAACAAAAGTTCTCCCATTATGACACAAGTATTAACAATAAATAATCAAATATAACAATGTCAAGTGTTAAAAACATTTCAGTATTTGACACAACTATCTTCTCAGTATAGCTGGTCAATGCCTCACATACATTATGGCCAAAACAACAAATAACAATAAAAGTACTTAATAGTATTCATTGGAAAAACTATGATAATCTGCTCTGTTAGCAACAACGATATATGTTAGCGAGCTCAGCTCACCTCCTTGCAGTCTAGGTCAATGGTGACATCATTAACTCTGATATCTGTGATAATGACCTCGTAGTACCACTCCCGACGTACAGGAACATATAGAATATCACCAACGTACAGGCTGGAATCCACTCCACCAATCACCTATTACACGAACTATGCTACTTGGACTTGGCACAAATACAATTTAACACTAATCATTAATATCACAGTGCAATACAGTGTTATGAAGAACGGTGACAATAATGCAAATAACGAATTATATTACCAACATGTTGTACAAATATAACTTGGTACTAATTATACTGCACTGTGATTTAACATTACGAAGAACAGTGACAAATATCCTACTGAAACAATATCAGTGCCAAATTATCACTGCACATTTTGTTTCACGAGCACTCATAAAGGATATGCCTACCATGCCGTCTACAGTGATAGGGTGTTTACACGATAAAGCAAACATGAAACAAACATCAAGCAAACTTAGGGCACACATCGTGCATGTGTATATTCAATACATTTGCTTCATGTTCACTTCATCGTGTAAACACAATATGAGATAAAGTGTTGACAACTCCACAAATTCATTCAAGCATGATAAAGAAAAAAGTTTAAGCTACAAAACTTACAGCAGCCAAGGAATAAGTGTGTTAAACCACTTTGGTGTGTACAAGTTTCTTTAATATTCACTTATCCCAATTCAAACCACGACTCAACATATATTCAATGTTACACACTTCAAATGAGAAAAGGTAAATTAAGCAGACAACTTGCCAGATGACTTCAGCAGATACTAAAGATCAAGCAGCAAGGAAAAAAATAACTAATTAACACAATACACAGATAAAAAATGACTATTACCAACAAACCATCCATGACTTCTGACTCACTATCTGAACTGGAATTAGCACCACAGAGCTGCAGAGAAAATATGTTGGAGACTGAAGGCAGCTCAGATATTAAAGAATCAAAAAACGGCGTAGTGTCTGAGCTTGGCTAAACAAAATATACACAGTAAAAACCCACTTAGTCACACAATTCATGGAACTATCAACGTTAAAAAAGATCAGTGAATTAATGAGCCTTCTAGCAGAAATCAAATCACTTAAACAAAACTGACTACATGATTCCAGTACAATACAGAATGTAAACTAGAAAGCAGTCAGAGCCTGCACACCTCCACCAAGGCAATGTTGTTCGCTAGGTGGCAGCACCATCTTCAGTTTTGCAGCAGTTTCCCTTATGCCCCATTGAAAGCAATGGCAACGAACATATCAAAGTGATCCAGAATCCAGGATTCTTTCCGGATCACCCCCAAAATTAAATCACTGGTAGTTTGTGCCATTCCCAACATACCCTCAAAAGTTCAGAAAGATCCGTCCATAACTTTTTGAGTTATCTTGCTGACACACAGACAGACAGACAAACAAACTCTGGCAAAAACATAACCTCCTTGATGGAGGTAATAAAAAATGAATTTTGAAATGAATTGATATACTCCCATGCATTCCTTTAAGACAAAATGAAATAAACAGCAATTACAATAAAACCATGAGCCAAAATATAAGCACTATTTCAAATGCACTCTCTCCTGTAAAAAAAACAAATGGCAAAAGCATCAGCACCACGTTGAAAATAACTCACCTCAGCAATTTCACGATAAGCAAGACCCAAAATACCCTGCCAGTTAGATCCATTGACAAAAAACTTTGCAGATTTTGTGATCAAAGCAACATTTGCCCGAAATGTACTACAGTTGGCAATCGACACAATATCAATTACATCTGTGCCAAGAAATCCACTCCATGATCCTTGGGTATACTTAACTTCTAAGTCTGTACCGAGACTTTCAAAAGTTTGAGAACTGCAACAAAATGCACATATGATTCACTACAAATTATATGCAATATTTCAGTCGCAGCAACAAAAACAGTAACAACCACAAAGCATTCAGAGAGTGAGAATCTCTAACAATGACATCCAATATAAACTTTCCCCAAAATTATGAAGATCCTTGATCTAGCAAATGGTGCAAGCAAAAAGTGATCCCTGAGACTTAAACACAATGATTAGCAATGCTACAATAGTAACTTCACCAACACTAAGAAGTTTTCAAATTATAACTATTCCAAAGTCTATCAGCAAAAGTCTACTTACCCTGACACATCAAAGAAAGTCTCTGCTCCAAAATATGGATATGCAGCAATAGCAAAATTACTACTCCCGGTATCTATAAGAACATTAATCTGCACAAATACCACAAAATGCCAAATATAATTTGATGCATTATTAGACTTATTACACACATGACTAGTACCACATATTACCACTATTACTACCAACACCAGTACCGATACCATTTTTCCAGAGTTACTAAGATCTTCTAAAAACTTCAGGAAGTTATTTGAGTAAAACTTTACAAGAAATTTGAGCTAATGCTCACAAGATGCGCGAAAACCTATAACAGTTCCGGTTCAGTAGTTTAGCTGAAAATTGGGGTGTTCACGATAAGTTAATATACAAATACCAAAATCTCTATCTGGATAACATAACGATAGTAGTGTGGCGCCACCTTGTGAATGATATAGACTTGTGTCGCAGCCCGAAATCACCAAAAAATCCAAAAAAAACCCTATTTTGGCGTTCAAGGTCATTGAATTCGGCGCCAATCGAGAGCCAGTGTACGATTTCCTATTAGTGATTAATAGTAACCTAGACCCTATCTATTGAGATACAGTGACTTATTGACCAAAAATCACAAATTTGCCCACCCCCATCTTATTTAGCACCCTCGTTTGGGGTGACCCCCTTTGAATTTATGGAAAAGCTTTACGGTTCCTGAAACTAGAATCTTCCCGGCAGCCGACAGAGAAGACTTAGTGATCCTAGCTTGCACCGTTTTGGACTGATCCACCCGTGTGACGGACAGACTGACAGAATTGCGATGGCTAATAGAGTAGCTGCTTTCGCGCGTAAAAAGTAGGAGTAGAAACTTGCAATGTTCGGCAGCCCACAATTTACGGGCAATTTCCCCCTAACCCCTCTGCCACAACACCACTGCCTGTTGGAATCAACAAAAAACAAACCAACAATGTCAAAATACTAAATTACACACAACAAATTAAAGACGTACATTACCAGCTGTTCTGGCTGTCCAACTGCAAGTTCAATGTAATAACCCTGTCCGAGCATTCCATGCAGGTTGTAATTTGGATCAACATGTTGGGCTTTCGAAGAACTGACATCAGTCTCCACTTGCACATCAGCGAACTTTTTAATAGAATGCCTCAGAGGAATCTGGAGTATATGAGATTCTTCAAAAGAAACAGAAAAATGAGTCAGCAAGAACAGAGTTATAATCAAAATCATCTTGGCATATACTGCACACAATGAAGAAATAAGGCCGACACTCCATCCAACACCTATAACATAATAATACTCAGTCTCATTAAAATGCTCTTGCATACATGGAGTGAGTGTGTCAATGCACAACAAAACCTATACACCTGGCTCTTCAATATGTTGCCATAATACTTATACAACAGAGGAAGCTAAGAAGCTCTGTTACTACAGAAAAACAAAAAAAATACAATTGAAACTTATGTCCATAAAAGACAACAGACTAAACACACAAATGTAAACAAAAAAACTGTCTGTTATGCCAACAGATGCCCCACTGTTCAATTTTTTTACTGTACAGAAAACTGAAAGAAAATAATCAATGAACAATCTAATAAACAGTCGTCATAAATTGATAGGCTCAGATCGCTGATCAAAAAATAACCTTTTATACTATATCAGATCATGACACACAACAGAACTGACTATCTGGCATCATAAAATCTATTATCAGTAATCACAGTATATTTTTGTCTTGTCAGTGCGACATTTTTGTTTCAGTAGTGTTACTAGCAATGCGTTGTTTTGTGACTGATGGATTGCACAGGAAATAAATAACAATCATTTTCATCTTTTGGAAATTTATTCGTTCAACCGTTGGTATGTTTCAACACAGCAAGCTGGCAGACATGAATTTTCATGGTGTCAATGAGAAAGCAAAGCGGCCCGTTCATTAGACAGCTTGGCAAGCGGTACCAAGCGGCTTGGCTACTGAACACGCATCAGGACTGATAATTGCAACTACCATCTGGCCCACTTCACTGCATGCTATTAGCCCATTGTTTATCACAATTGTGTGGGGACGAACCATCCAAGTAACGAATCGTCCAAAGGCGAGTCGTCCAGGACTGTTGGGACAAAATGAAATGTATTGTAATTTGTAAAGGGGCAACAGAACTAGCAAATGACAAAACGTCCATAAATCGATATTCTTGTGACGTGATACTATTTCGCAACTACAATCACTAATTTACTACCATTATCTCTTCACATATAATCAATAAAACATAGTAAAACTGCAAAAAAAAAATTACCCTATAAACGTAAATAATAACTAGGTAACACTATAAAAACGGACAAAAATGTCCAATAAACATTACTTCAAATCAATACATTTTTTATTTCCGGTTGGTTGTGCAGAAAAATAGACTTCCAACTATATATTTTCAAAAAACGTAAGTAAGTAATAATAATGCGTAAACGTAAGTAAAAGTGAAACGTACGACTGTCACCGTTGTCGTCACTTCACTGGCGTAAACGTGGGTACGTCTAATTAGTTTGGATGTAAAGTTACGACGTTGTTATGCATATAAGGCCTCACCAGAATTAACGCATTTTTGGAAGTTTGAAGTAGACCTTGCTTTTGCTGTGAGTGTGACGGCCATAGGGCCGAGTCGAGAAACACGACGCCATTTAGAACATGTATACGCCAACGGAAATTCGTATCTAAATACGATAAATAAATACGAATACGCATCGTTGCGACATACTACTGTTACAGAAAAGCGAAAGTCTCTGGATAAGGAAAAGAAACGACGCCCACAAACTTTGGCTGTTATGATCGCGTCTACCCGTCCCCTCCCCGTAGAATCGCGGTAGACCGTTTCCGGTCAGTCGCTGAGCGCGTCATCCAGTTACCAAGTCCAGTCGATTCGAGTTTCTAGTGACTGCGCCCAACAAACTTCCATGCATCATCGTCATCATTATCGTCGTCGTCGTTAACTTGTCAAGCTAGTTGCAGCCACGCACCAAACTGCACGCTTGAAGCCTTCTCGCTACAAAACTGCGCCGACCACATTGTATTTCCGTCTTTTGCTTTGAACCTTGACATCTAAATCATTCGATACACACGACGTCATGCGTCATAATAAGTGCGGATAATCAGCCGCAGCCTTGCGTAATCAGTACGTCATTCGTTTGGACATGCTGGTCCGTTTACTTAGATCGATCGTCGCTCTTCCGATTAAATCATTCGACTATCTTAAAACTTCAGCAGACGACTGTGCAGCACCAATAGGGCCTACTCTCCATGTCAACCAGCTTAGTTTCAACCCATCGAGACCAGCCTCCAGCACAGACAAGCGTTGACTAAGTTCTTGTCTTCTGCTGTTACAGCTTTGTGTACAAGTTTTCAAGGTCCGCTATCACCGTCGGCGTATCGGCCGCGGTAGCAACATCAGTAATGGGGGATTAGCTACCCGGGCCCCGCGACGTTTGGGGGGCCCCGCCGTCAGCCAGAAATTTAAAAAGTACGCCAGAATGTACCATTCTAAAAAAAAATAAAAAAATTTTCTCCCCAGAGGGGCCCCGCAAAATGTTTCCCCGGGTTCCGCTGTTGCTCTCGACGGGCCTGGAACATTTAAAGATAAATTTGACAAAACAGTGCAGAAGCACATACAAACGCACCTTATTAAACAGGCCGAGATTCGGTTTATCTACCCTGCAGGGATAGAGAGCTGAGTTGACCTGGGTGGTTGGTTATACCCGGTATATGCCGAAATGGTTTATTTGTCTGCATGCGCACTAAGTTCCGCCTTAGTGGTAACCTGGTTCGGCGTACTGCTAGCAACCTCGTTGATCGGGACCCATCTAGACGGCTAGCGCTTGAGTGGCGCATCGGAAATTGTCTCATCAGAAATACAGAAACGATTGAGAAACACGCACGTTACCACGACGCGACCGCCATACGATCATACGACAGTGACGCGACTCTGCAGTATGCAGGGATAAACCGGAACACGATTGTGCTCAGTAAAACGCACAGCTGGGCAGTGAATAGAACACCTAAAACAAGTGATGCAATTGACGAATGCTACTGCAGATAATTGACATTTTAACGTTTTACTTACTTACTTGCTTACTTACTTACACGAGCTCGGTCGGTGCGGCTGAAGTGTTTAGTGACTCGCAAGTCGTGTGAATTATTAACCGTCAGTCACACGCATGGCGCCGGTTTGTCACTCAATATAGGCCTACTGTACAGACCGACCACACACGTCGGTCGTCAAATTGAACAACGTTCGCACGTCACGTCAGTCACGCCTGTTATCGAGCCTGTCAGCGAGCTACGACTGAAGCAGCTGACACTGACGTCACACGATATTAGTTAGTCCATAGACGTGCGTACTCACTGTCACAGCTGTCCCTCGGTCTTCAATATTGAACGAACTGCACCGCAGTGCCATTGATGAAGACGTACTTCTGTTGTTGTTGATTATTAGTTCGCCTATTTTCTTATTTTCCGTAGTGAGCGTCTGCAATTTTAGCCTAGTTCAGTTTGATGTGTCTGAAGTTTGTACACCACTAGCTACTTTGTCGTTCTCCTAAGTTGTTATTTCTTAATTGATTAAACGATTAATTGATTGATTGATCTCATTCTGATACTTGACGGTTGAGTAAGTTGAGAAAATTTTTAATTAAAACAGTGAAAGCTGATAAGGTCTCTCTCGTAACCCTTTGCAAAGAAAACTGACGTCAGAAATAGTTAATAGTTAATATAATAGTTTTGCCAGATGTCAATCAAACGTTGATCAACGTTGCGCTGCTGTGACATGCTAGTCAGACAAGAAGTATACTTCCTAATCCGTTGTCAGTTTTCACTAAAAGACGCCAGATAGTTGTAAAACGTGGCTGAGGATAAATACACGAATGGTTTGATATAACTGTTATTCGAGATAGTTGTATTTATAATTTCAAAATTTCATAACGCTGAGTCTGACACTAACTACAACGTGCCGAGTGTATTAGCCCTGATTATTTGGTGGTCTAGCTGCGGAGGTAACGGGCCATAGAATGTTTGAGGATACTGTTATAAGACACATTCGACACTATATACAGTCCGGGTATCTCCCTATATAGTATTCAGTAGCAAAGAGAAAGCGAGATGTGCTCGCTTCAACAGCACGGCAGCGAATGAAATATACTGAGTTGTTGTCAAGTTGCTGCTCGAGTCAATTAGCTACTGTAGGTCTGCTCAACGTCATCTCACACTGGCAACATAACGTAGTCCTACCAAGTGTACGGTATCAAGCGAGTCAGAGGTTGCGGTGTATTGAAACATTATTTGCTACCGGTATTATAGTGAATACTGAATAGTGTCAAAATTACCATTTTTCGTCAAATTTTAAACACGTTTTCCCAGGAGTACACGCTTAGTGATGCACTTGCAATGCCCTGATGCAAGGCTTCCCTCAAATACATTTCTGATGTTTCTGATGATGACATTAAGCGACAATATTTTGAATTTTGGCTGTCAGCTATAGCTATGCCGAGCTTTGCTCAGGCCAATCTGGGATTCTGTGAAACAACGGGTGTTACATCTATAAGCCTACTGACGACTGCACTTGAGTAATTAGAGTAAAAGCGCATAGATGCGAACGCACTTAACGCTCGTGCGTACAGGCGCGAAAACCGTCGTCGCTCGCTCGCTCAGGCCCGGTGCAGCTTTAACGGTCCGACCGTGTGTTGAGAGGCACCGACGAGAGGCGATTTCGGCCCGCAGCGTGACAGAGCTGCCGATAAGCCATTCGTTAATCGAGTTACGAGAACGCCATTATGCTAGTAATTATCATCATCGTCATTATTACCACGAATGTGCAGCGCCATTTCACATGCACGAGCGGAACGGGGCCCCCTCGTCTGCACGTGTAACTTCACAGGTTTAACGTTTCTGACCATGTAGGATACAGCCTTCAACTTAGTAGAGGTCATTATTTAGTCGTAAAAAGAGCAGTTGGGCAAATGTAGTTGCTAAATATTTTAGTGAGATATTTTGGTTTCTCATTGTGTTCTTGGATGTTCAATCAGTACACACAAAATTAATTTGGAATATTAGACCACGCTATTGCTTCACGGTAGAAGAGAAATGTGGGATGACAGTATGACATTGTGTGTTAGGCTTCAGTCTTCGACAGACCAAAAAGAATTTATGCCACAAGGATGAAACGATTGTTCGGGAATGGGAATGGGAAGAAATAGGGAAAACCTAGTGGGAATCCCATGTGAATGGGAATTGGTTACACAATTGGGAATAGGAAAGGAAAATAATGGGAATTGACTGCATGGGAATGGGAGGGAATGGGAATGTAAAAAGCCATTCCCCGTCATCTCTAATGTAGAGGCTATAGTGCATCGCGCGGTGTGCCTGTTTATGCCCCAGCTTTTGCTGATATTTATTGCGCTTAGCCACGGAGGGATGGCCAAGCTGAGTTAACCAGGATGCTTTGTTACATACCGAAGTGGTTAACAGGCAACTGACCGGGCCAGGCGTATAGTGACCTCGTTGATAAAATACAACTCGTTAAGTTAAGCAATACACCAAGACTACCAACGCTTGTTCACGCGAACGCATTGTTAGGCCTATTGTTCTTATTGTTTTTTGTTGACTGTATGCCTCGGTTTTTTAACGTAAATTCTCTCTGATGTTGCTAATTCATCATTTATTTTAAAAAAAATTTTTTTTATTGTCAAAATGTTGCAATGTTTCTAGAGTTTTGGTGATGTGTTTAAGTATAGTCATTGTACAAACCTTTATAAACGATTTAATGTTTGTCTGCGCAGTTACAGTGTACAGTCACAACAAGGCTACGAAGTTAGCTATTATAAAGGTCTTCGAACTGTAATGATGTGACCGTGTGAAAGAATCAAAGAATCGATGCGCATCAGAAAAGGACAAAGTATACAAAACGATTCAGTAAACGGAGATAAAGAGTCCTACTGACTTTCTTCTATCCACGACAAAGTGTTCGTGGCAGCTAAAACGATCAGAAATTATTTCGAGAAAGTCGGCAGCAGTTACCAAAACGTCAACAAAATACAAGCAAATTAAGGTTGTAAGTTCACTGAATTTTTGCTATTTGTTAGTTACCGCTTTAACCTATGAGTTTATTTCAGAAAGTCATCGTTAGTCACCGTGCAAGTGGGCCTAAATGGAATGAACTAACTAAGTAAATTACGAGACGACGAGCTACATGTAAGTGAATTGCCGTTGGCTTGACAATGCCGAATTGCATCGTCGAGACGAGTGGCAACTACGGTAAAGTGTTACTGCTGCGGTTGCTGCTGCTGCTGCTGAGTGGACTGATGAAGGACAGTCGATTGAACGGGCGGCCGGATGGATGGCAGTTTTAGTGGGCGTTAATGGATTAGCGGAGGATGACGCCTAGCCTCGGCTTCTATCTGTGTCTGTGTACGCTAGAGTGGCGAGCGCGTGGTCCCGCACGTGTTGTTACGGTACCGGCACCGGCGACGATGTGTGATCGACGGACCGTGAACACCGGCCACTGGCCACTGCCGCCGCCGCCATCCAATTTCCAAGTCCGCCGATGCGAACCGCCACCGGCTATAGGCTCAAACTCCACTGCTTCGATTTGTTGACTGGACTCGTTAAACGACAAGTCGTGCAACAAGCTGACAGCATCTTGACACGTTAAGACGCTGCGGATATGTCGTATACTGTGTCGTATAACAGGTCTTCGCCTTTTGCAGACTTGCTGTACAATCTGTTGTAGATTTACTGTACAGTATAACTTGTTGTACGTCGTGGCGATACGTTTACTCATTGCATTGACTTATCTAAACCGTTATAATGTATTAGCTTAATCCGCAAAAATGCAGACAGTTAAAAGCAGAAAATGTTAAAAACGAACATCCATGCGTCGTCATAATAAGTACACAAACACACTACTTTTTGGTTATATAAGCTTAACTATTTTAAGCTTGCTATCTTCAGAGTGAGACTAAACATTAACAGAGCACACATTACTGTTACAAACCAAACTTGCTGTGACATTTAATGCAATAAGTGTTGTGTGCGGTAACATCAGCAAAGTCACAGAATTCAGCAAACTCGTTAAAATGTATAAAAAAAACTTTTTGACAAAGACAATATTATCCGAAAGCAACATTTTGTGCCAAAAGCAATTTTTCGCCATTCGTATATCGCTAGAGTTTCTAAGTGGAGTTTTGGCCTGTACCGTGTGATTAATATGCAGATTGGCGTCCGTCCATATCATCAACGTCGCGGTGACCGAGTTCCATGCGATTTTTCCTGCGTGCGTGCGTGCGTGTATAGCGTGTCCGCGTGTCGGTCCGATGTTTGTAATTCGGATTATTATTGGCCCGGGTGCTCGGGTCGGGTCGCCGTTTTACGATACGTCAGGGTCCAGTTAGGAAGCCGCGCCGGCGTCACGGCGCGCTGCTGCTGCTGCTGCGTCAAGGGACGCGCGTTCGTGAACACGGGACGCCGACCGCCGACCGACAGTGGAATTACGACGAGCCTCGTAACGTAGCATGTAGGCTAGCTGACCACCCAACTCACGAACTATTGTACTGGCTACCACATGTTCACCGAATTGGAATTGTTTCAGCGACGTTTGTGGCATTCAGACAATCGTGTTCGCTTGTTGTCGTTGTCGGTTACTACTGCAAACACGTATTCTAATGCTGTATCTATTTATTATACTTTTTGTGTTTGTGGTTTATATTTTTATATTTTTTTCATGACAAAAATGTGAGTTACACTATGCGTGATTAGCATCATTATGTTACTCATAGGCCTACTCGTACATCAGAGTGTTGTCGGCAACTGTAATCGGCTCCGCAGTAGCAGCTGCTGCAGCAACAGCTGATAATTAGCTGTATTGTTGATGGCGGGCGCTTCGCACAGGATCACTCAGGATGCAGCAGACATTGGTGTGATGTCTGTAGCGTCACTATTCACTAGTGAGCAATAGATTGCAGTCACCCCATGCATGCGTCTTGCTGTGTACTTGTGTGGTTTGAAGTGGCCGGCTGTAATCATCAGTAAATCTATACATACAACGAAAATATATTTAAGTCAGACTTTGTGAGACTTAAATTCTGCAGAAATGTACACTGTGTCCTCCAAAACGTCTTACTTCGTTAGTTTCTATTTTTCCGCCAAATATTAACCGATTTTTAAAATTCTTTTACTAGCACATACTGCGGACAATTGGCAATAAGGTTGTTGTTAAATATCCCACTACACTTTAAATGTGTCGTTACACTACCATGTGAAACATAAATTTTCAAAAATCACTAAAATCGTTATAATACATATGCAAAAAATCATTTTCTGAAACAACTTTTATTAATTTTTATACAAAAATTAAATTTTATTTAGTTCTTTATGCATACCTGATGTTTGTAAACAAAAGCAGCTGATATTGTCGTAAATAATAATTTTTAACGCACTGACGATATACCGCTGATGTAATGTGCCATTTAGCAGTGGAGACAAATCTCTGATTAAGAACTTGTACTGGTTTAAAAAAAATTATCTTTGAAGAATACTAGCAAAATTTTTGAAGATAAACTGCAACAAGGAAAAAGTGGGATTGTTATTAACAGAGATTCGGGAAACATGCAACACCGACCAAAGGCATGAGACCGGCAGACTGAAGCATACACGTACTGAAGAGAA
>Ga0209671_1004772_pt1 | contig 13536 bp, 5 predicted proteins | sample WorMetHERISLAND2_2_FD_187401 | JGI IMG/M metagenome (GOLD analysis project Ga0209671, IMG submission 187401) | Marine gutless worms symbiont microbial communities from Max Planck institute for Marine Microbiology, Germany - Olavius geniculatus... | ecosystem: Host-associated > Annelida >... | reverse complement strand
GAATATTTACTACACTAAGTCAAGACTCAAGACAGTCATGCCAACTACTTAGTGCTAAAGTGCGACACGTGGTAAACAGCAACATCCGTACAGAAGCTGCTGATAAAACTCTGGAATTGTCATAAATTAAACTAAACGCTAAAATTCACGAAAAATCACGGATTTCACGGAAATCGGCGTTTTTCACGGAAGAAGGCCAATTTCACGGAAAATGTCACGGCCGTGAAATCGTAAATTTAGTTGGTCCCTAACTTCGGCACAGTCACTGACTAAATCACCGTGTTAAGATCCAAAACATATGGTCGCTACTGTACAAAGCACTGTGTCCATCCAGATACTCAAGTTACTACATAAACCAATGTATCAATTTTCGACGGCGTATACCGAGATAGTATAACGTTGCCGTGGCAAACAGTAAGCACAGTAGCACATTTGTATAGGCCTAGTGCCGTGTACATACGTAAGCACTGCAGCGGTCAGAAAAGACAATGAACTTGATCGACTACTAAAACTACGACACTCAGCTAGCACTGGTACTGTTTTCATAACATTCGTCTACAAGACGCGATCTGAGCGTGCATGGTTTAAGTACGATACCGACCCGCACTGTCCGAGTGGTATAAGTTCGTACTGCGTACCCGCTTATCCACTCCAGCAGTGCGGTAAGTATCTAGAACTTACAGTATGTTACAGGCGTCAGCAATGCAGCAACGGGCGTCGTCGTCGTCTACACCGTTAACCGCAGCCTGATCCTGACGTACGTCGACGTCGTCATCAGTCAGCTGACGTGATGACGAGGATACAGGTGGTGGTTGGTCGACGTCCAGTCCATACAGCTCTTCCACATCACCCTGGGTCAGTCCACCAACCACCTCATCGACCCAGGCCAGTGCCAGTTCCACACAGGTCCAGCCTTCCTCCGCGTCACACGCAGGCTCAACGCACAGCGGCGAATCACCGCCAGCACCAGTACCAGCTGAGTGTTTCATCTCACTTCGACAACCACGTGAACCCATATCAACCCCTGTCCGTGTCCGTAGGATTACGGGACGATCTGCACACCGCCTTTCATCGCTGTATGCATTAGGACGATCCGTGTGCTACTGAGAGAAGAAGTCGGGAGTGTCACTGCAGCACCCGCGTGCATGCCGTCTTATTGGTTATCAACGCTCTCGTCCAGTAATTTTCTGCCAATGCAAAGTAAAAGAACTAGACTGCCATTAGTGACATAATACTACGCTGACCGGAAAACAGCGGACCAAGAAAGAAGGCCGAAAATTTCGACACTAAAAAATACTACAAAGAGTTGCAATGCAACGTGGTATAGGAATTCACAGACGCGCAAGCACCACACCGACCCCCTCCCCTAGTGCACGAATCGTCCCAGAACAGCATCGAAGACGAACAGCCCTGTCCAGATAGTCGCACACCTCCGTATGTAGCACTAGGTCAGAGAAAGGCCGGACAGACACCGGCAGAGAGCGACTATGACGTCGTCCGGCAGTCAAAAGTAGATGCCAAGGTATACTGCACAAATCACGCGGCGATCATCCGGGTAAAAATTAGGCTGACTCGATCTGCAGCATCGTCAGAAACAAGCACGACGAACGCGACACAAATCATTCATTAGTAGTCATCAATTCATTATTACGCAACATATGCCGGGCGGGCCGCCGGCCGATCAGTCTTCCGCGCAACACTGAGGACAACTAACGAGCGACGACTAGTTACGACGTTTACATTCGCGATCAATCATCGACTGCCAGGTTGACCGACAGCGACACGAAAAAGCAACCGAGAGACACGCAACAGCGAGCGCGCACGCCGCAGACATGAGTGAAAGTGCGCAGCGCAGGCGAGCAGCCTATATACGAGTAGTAATAGCCGACAGCGATGTCAATGGTCGACACGTAACGATACGTGCGCTGGGCACGCAGCTACTGCAGCAACGCCGCGCTGCCAGCGCCGGGCGGGGGACGAACGACCAAACGCGCCAACCGCAAAAATAAGTCGTCGACTTACGCTTCGAAAACGCCTGGAAAACTAAGATTTTTTAAAGAAAAATTTTTAAGGTTGTTGTGTACAAAGAAGAAGAGACACAAATTTTAAGACCCATGTCATGTTGCTGTGGAATGAATGACGTGACAACAGGACTCTCAAATCACGATTGTAATATAGAATTAAATTAGATTCGTAGTATTAATTGCACAATAAATAAAAAAATGTAAAAGCTAAACCTTTGAGGTTTTTAAAAATCCTAAAAATCCTAAAAAACCTCGGTATTTCAAAAAAAACTTTCCAGTCCTGCTCCTAACGCATCTATATGCTGTCACCTATTGATGAGATATCAGTTCACCACAGTGTTAAACTTCACCTAGATTACATAATCTTGACTCCATTGTGTCCATTTTCATCTCTCACCGAAAAATAAGTATATATGTGTATACTGCAAACTTATAACTATTGAATAACAAAGACTAAACTGGCCTATGGTTTTAAATTGTTTTATATCCGTGTGAATTTCCGTTTCAACAAAAAATATGTGTCATTGACTGAATTTGCCATTATGTAGAGTACTGCTGGTCTCAGTGGTCTGGTTGACTTGCTACACGACACAAAATGATTTTTGTTTCTGCATTACAAACCACGTGATAGTTAAGAACATACAAGCATGCATTCTTAATGTCCTTCGTCAAACGCATTAATATTCATCGACGACGACAACGCATAACGGCCAAAAACCAAACATGGCAACGTAAAGCAAACGAAGCCAGCATGACAGTTATGCCCCCTGGCGATTAAAAATGAAACGACGCACATCAGCATCAGCAATCATGTTTCCCCTCTTCACAACCAACACCAGATACGATAACGAAAACAGGCAGCAGCGGGAAAGTCAATTTGACAATTAATATAGCAGCTTGCAACCTTGTATGCAACACATATACAGTAAATAAAATGCAAAACAATGGATTTTAAATTTCAAAATAAACATTTTCTAATCATTATGATTACATAATTTACATTTGTAATGACAAGATGACGATCAGTTTTGCTCATTTGCTTATATTAATATTAATGTGCCAAAATGTCTGAGCAACAATAAATTCAAACACACTAACCTTGTATCATCGGCAGGATATGAGAGTGTGCAATCAGCAGCTTCAGAGGAGAAATTGTCCCCGCCGTCTTGTTCTCTGGGCGTACAATATCCACTGGCACTACTTCGCAAACTCTCCATGGACACACTGTTTGATCCCGACCACATCCCAAGATCATCATTCTCCAGTGACTGTGGCTTCATATCAGAGACTGAGCCTATAATGGACGAACAAGCACTATGGAACAACGACATACTGTTGTCACTGCGGCAGGAGGTTAACGATATATCACAAACACTGACTGCATCTTCGAGATCATACGAGCTAGTTTCATCTTGCATACAAGTTATCGGTGGAGGCACAATTACACTGTTGGATTTCAAGGCATGTTCACACTGTGCGAGGCTGCTGCTGCTGCTTCGTCCTAACTCACAGACAAGAGATTCATCAGTGTGAATGTAAGAAGAGATCTGATCCGGAGATCTTTCTGCTGCCACATCTTCTTCACACGACTTGTCTACCACCTCACGATCGCTGTGCAGGGGCAAAGTATCACTGCTGTTGACTGGTGTGACTGGTGAGTCTGCTGAATCACTGGGTGATACTGCGATGCTGTCTCTTATCACATCATCTGCAGTGACCAAGCTTAAGTCGACATCTTTGCTGCTCGAAGACTTGCGACCAGCACCAGTCTTGTATTGTTGTTTCAAAGAGGAAGTTTTACCCTGTCTCACTGCCGTTCGACCAGTGTTCAGTGATGTGCCACTGGCTGGCTTCAGTTGTGAAAGAGATTTCTTCGTGGTGGCTGGGCCAGCAGCAGTACTACCATTAGTCTTACTCTGAGAGGATGCCGCTGCAGTCACTCGACCTGTGCTCCTACTTGACGGTGGCACCTCACGTTTTACACTACCAGTGCCAGTCACCGACGTCAGAGATCTTTGCAGCTTGCTTGCAGTACAAGCGGAAATGTCTTCCCGTCTACTAGTTTCAGCGACTGACCTTCTCAGCGGCACACCAGCCACGCTGGTCTTCCCCACCACAGTGCTCAGCTGTGTTGCCACTGTACCTGATGTTCTTGTAGATTTGACAATGGCGGCACTGCGGCTCTCCGTGCTCCTGCATGGTGGCTCTGACTTGACAGATTCGCCCGAATCTGGCTTCACTCTTGTACCATTGTTAACGGTGGTGACATTTCTTGTAGCGCCAACACGGGTGGAGGCTGCAGTTGTTCCTGTGGGTTTCGCAGCTAAATCCACTTTTTGCCTGAGCAGCTTGTCAGCCAACTTCATCGACGATCTGCCGCCACCACCGACTGAGGAGCTACCTTTAGACGCAGCCAGCGGCCCACCACTGCGTTCAACTGACCTGACACCACCATGACTGGATTCACCAGTGACTAGTGCTTGAGGGAACTTCTTCTTCGTTGTATCCACACCAGCTGGCTTGATGGCGCTGGTGGTTCTGCCACTGGCTGACCTATCTGAGCGTACTGTGGTGGTGGTGGAACTGGTGGATTTCAGCACTGATGGCATGGCATCACGTCACGTCACCGAGCCTCCACTGGATTCACAGAGAGAAGACGTGCTCATGGTCACTTCCGCCACCACAGTCCACCACCTGTCAATCAAACAATAGCAGCACAGCAATCACACATATGAGCAATGATGTTTATGTGCATCACTCATCCAGCACTCTCACCACTCGTCAGCAACAGATAACAAGAAATTTGAGCTAATGCTCACGAGACGCGCGAAAGCCTATAGCAGTTCCTGCCAGAAGGCAGTCACCCATCGCAATATTAACCGGGCCCGGCGTAGAGTAACTTCGTTGCAGCCGAAACGCGTTACCAACGATGCCACGCCACCAACGCCAGTCCGTGCCGCCGCCTTGTGAATGATTTTGTGTTTCAGCCCGAAAGTGCCCGAAAAATCCATAAAAAATCCCTATTTTGGCGTTCAAGGTCATCCAAGGTCATTGAATTTGGCGCCAATTGAAAGCTAGTATACGATTTCCTATTAGTGAGAAGAATTGCGATGGCTAAGACGCGCTGAAAGCAGTAGCTGCTTTCGCACGTAAAAACGGGCTTCATCACAACAAGAAATGACGAATGGCCGCATGAATGTGACAGTCCGTCTGCAATGTTGCCAAACGTCTCAGGCACCAGCCTGCAATAAATCGAACCGAACCTTGGTTGCAGGCGGCGCCTAAGTCACATGACGCTCCTGAGCTGTGCTGCAAGTTATCCCACACCCAACACCAATCTGCAAAATGCCACTAGATACATGTTACTTGCTGCAAAACTTTTGCACTGCAAACAGGCAAACACAACTGTACAACATGGAGATATACTGTGTATGTAACTCAGGCCAGTAGGCAGAGAGGAAGTGACATTAACGTTTGCAGTGAGTAACGAGATAAAAGCCAAAAACCAGGATGACTACAACTGCTATATGCAGCAGCTGCTTGACTTCCGGCAGGCTTTGCTCGGCCAACTGTTGACTGTGCTAGCCAGTATGTAGACAGCCACTGGCCAGTGTTGGTGGCTCACAGAAATCGACCAAGCTGTTAGAGATCCATTCTTGCCTGGCTGCCTGGCGAATGGATTCGGCAGAGTGAATGGAACTTGAGCATATTTCGATTCGACTTACCAATTTCTTCACATATTAAAGCCAAGTTCTGTTCTCAAAGTCGTGTTTCTGTGCACTGACTGCGCTAACTGGATGCATGTGTTTGCGTTGCGCTCAACTTTCGTTTAGTTTTACTGCACTATCACTTTGTCATTAGCTTGCAAAGGTACAAGTAGTGACTTTAAGTTAACCCTCTCTTCCTTGAAGTGATTTTTTTTACTTATGAGTTTCATTTAGTTCTTCTGGGTTGATCTACTGACGATGGTGCAGTAGCGTGATAGTATGATAGTATAAGCACAAATTGCAACTCAAAATTCATGAATCACCAGTGAACAGCAGCGTCATGGGTCAAAAAATAGGCAGGGCCAGAAGTTGCAATTTTCCCATAGACAGCACAAATTTTCGACAGAATTCCAACAGAAAGTTGCAAATTTTCAACAGAAAAGATTATGGGTGCTGAACATTTAACTTTTCCTCCAAAATTTGCCCAAAATGGAGGTTTTCAGCCCCAAATTTGGCATTTTTGGACAAACATTTTCCAATGAGAAGATCTTTGACAATTTGTCAACGGTTAAAAATTTAGGGTTTGCAACTGCACCCCCCATCACCATATGCCCTCTTGCTATGATGCCACAGCCAGTGAATCAAATCAAATCAAATAGAATCAAAATTCTTTTGAATCGAATCGGATTTGTTATCAGCCAAATCACCCACCTCTACAAGGAAGCTATACACTCCTATCATAATCTACAATCACTATGACTCACTGATATCAGATAATGCATAACGGCATAACAGACTGACTGACCAGCTGGTTATAGCTAGGGCCCACAGTTTTCTGCGGGCCGCGGAATTGCGAGCCACGCGGCGGAATTTTCACTTTGCCACGGAATTTTGATATTTCTGCGGAATTTCGGGGAACTTTACAGAAGTTGAAAATTTGCCGGCAATTAGTACGATTTTTTGACTTGTTGTTGTATTTTTATTACGAAAAAATCAAGCTGAACTGCCAGAAGCTGTGAGCCCTACTAGTAGCTATTGCACTATGGCACAATCGTAAATAAATGCAATGCAACTTGACAAATTACACTTTTAGAACAGAAAAGATAAGTAATTTTCTTTGTCCGTTTGTAGCATAACTCAGCACAATGTCACTATGCCTGCCAGACTGTCAGAAACTAAAGTTTTTGAACAGAATATAGCTCAATTTAGTTACAAATGGAAGGCAACGGTGAACCACAGAATTTGGATGATTTTGCCGTGGTAAGCTGCGGAATTTTGCAAACTGGCCCATTCCCATGAATTTGGCAAAATTTTCCGCGGAAAACTGTGGGCCCTAGTTATAGCCATCTTAAGCTACTGCAAACAGCCAAAAACAGACATTCAATGAAAAAAGGAAAAAAATAACATCCAAAAAAATCAAAAATGGTCAAAAATCTCAAACCACGGTTGAGAATACCACTGTCAACTGGCGAACACAAAAGGCTTAATAAAATGCTATTTGTATGCTTTAAAAATTATTGTAGATTGTAATCTAAATCACCAGTAAAATCTACTGGTAAACACTTGGTCACTGGGCTAACCTATATGCCAACCCTCCAAAAAATTTCCCTAAAATAAACTCCAAATTTATTGAGAAATCTAGAAGTCAAACAACACAAATTAACAGACCAGTAAAGATAACCGCCTTAGTTCTTAGTCAAAGGTAATTAGCAAAAGATGGCCAAAAAAGATACTTTTAACTAGAAATTTGGGGGAGAGTCCTTGACCCAATTTCAATGTTTTCCTTTCCTCAAAGAGGGGGTTTTAACCCCTAATATTGCATTTTTGAACAAAATAAGAATTAAAATGCTTAAGATAAATCATTGAATTTTTCAGCCCTGATGAAGCTTGTGCTATTCAATATTTCATTCACATTCAAGCCTTAAGTGGCAACTCATTAATAGCCTTATAGCTTATAGAGTTTGCAGTGATGTCAGTCATTCAGCTGTGATCATCATCAACCTGCTGACGGGTAAATGGCAGAAAAAAGTGCAAAAAAACGCATGTTTGAAGTCAACTCACTGCAGTTCGTCAGTCTACTGCAGTGATTTTCAACCGGGGTTCCGTGGAACCCTTGGGTTCCGCGAGCATCTGCCAAGGGTTCTGCAGCTGGCCAGTTAAATTGACCTAGCTTGTGAAATCACACCAGACAACGTCGTAGAAATACTCAGCATCGATGTTTTTTGTTTGAAATTGCGTTTCTACACGTCTTTTTTGCATAGACTTACTGTGTTAAACCATTTTTGTTGTTAGTAAAATTTTGGCATATTTGCATTTCAGGCTTATATTATAAAGTAAGCTTCCTACGCGCGACATTATTCAACTCTAAAGCATCATCGAAAATGAAGAAAAAGAAAAGAAGAACGTATTGATTAGGCTTATGGTTACAAAATTGTTTGGCCATTTATTTAGTTAATTCAATTCTTTAAAAACTCAGCTTAAAAAAATTAAAAAGACATGTAGGCCTGCCTTTTCCGAGGGCATCCAAGTGATCAATTTTCTATGTTGGTGGCAGGGCTGAGCGGCCGTAGACGACCGCCTCGCCCGTCGTGTTTAGTTAAATACAATAACATACTGCTGCCTACTAATGCAAGGCCAAATTACATATTGGTCATCTTTGTCTGCTTTGTCATCCTCATGACGGCTCTGCCCTCAGTGCCCTGCTAAGGAAATGAGTTCGTAGACACCCTGTAGCTTCATTCTCGCATACAGTACGTCACTGGACTCACGGATCAATTCATAGGGTTCCGTGAGTGACCTACACGCTTGTGTAAGGTTCCACGGCAGCAAAAAGGTTGAAAAACACTGGTCTACTGGCATTCTGGGCACTGCACATCAACTAAACAATGATGCAATCGTTAACTTTCCTCAACATGTAGCCTACAAACTGCTTAAATGTTAAATTACATTAACAGGCTATAGAGCACAGAAACAAACAAGCCAGAAAACGAATCAGCCACGCACAAGAGTGCAAACGAGTCACGGGGTGAAACAGTCAGAGGGCAAAATGGGTAAAAAGCTACAGTGGGTGATAGCATTTCTCAGTGATCGCTGGCAGAAAGTATTTGCTGCCAAAGTTGGGTCAATGTGGTCTCTTGTACTTAGTAATGTACCACATAGGTCGATATTGAGAACCGTACTGTTCGTGTGTTATGCGAACAATATGCCGAAGCTGCTGAAGTCTATATGCTGACGATGCAAAAGTTGCTAAAGAGATCAAGACAAAGTCAGATGTGGTGGTGATGCAACAAGATCTGGATATACTAGATACGTGGTCAGACAAAAATGGCAAATGAAGTTTCACACAAGCATATGTAAACTCATGCAGGTTGGTAACAGGATCATACAGAGTCCTCATATTCTGTAGGACAGGCTTCCAGAAGTAAGGTATTGAAGATCATCGATGAAGAGAAGTCTCAGAAAGATCTGATTTTACAGTGAGTTAAAGTTTACTCGGCACATCAGTCATGTAGTAGCCAAAAGCAACCAGATGCTTGGATTGATCAAGAGATTTCTTGTTTACAAAGATATCCAGTCCATGAAGCTGTAGTATACTGCATTTGTGAGACCACAGTTGGAACACAGTAATGTTGTATGCCATCATACATATAAGAAGGATATTGACCTACTGAAGAAAGTGCAAAGAAGAGCCACTCGTATGGTTCCTAGTCTAGGTCAGTATAAAACACGATGGGCAAACGGGCAGATGGGCAGGACGACTGGCAACTGCGGCTGGCCAGCTCATCGTATAGTCCAAATGACCACAGGCAAAACGATGGCGAACTGTCATCTGGTAAACCCTACTCGTCATCAGGCTCAGAAGAGGGGCTGAGCCTGATGACGATTTGTGTTGACAACCAGAGGATGGGCTCATTCTATTTGATGTAGTGCATACTTTTTCATTTAAAATGTTTATTTACTACTATCTATTTAATCCATTTAATACATGAGTAAAACGATCGCCAGTCCACATCTAACAGCCCATCGCCTGCCGTCATCTTTTAGACCAGATGACGGGCACATAGACAGGTCGACCGGCAACTGCAAGACAACGATCCTGCCTGTCTGCCCCTTGTGTTCTATACCGACTGCTGTCTAGCGAAGTTGAGCTACGAAAGAAAACATGAAGCTATGGATCTGCCCTCGATAGCTTACTGCAGGTTGACAGGTAATGTGATCGAGGTGTATAAGTACTTGAATGGTCTACAAAGTTGATCCTGTTATATATGGAAGTGACATTCAGGGAATGAATGAGTAGGGCTTAACATCCCACACGACACAGTATAGGTCATTTCGGGGACGGCCTTTTCAGGCAGAACGCACACAAACACAATAATGGAATGGTAAGTTTAAACTTTACAATAAACAGAAAGTTTAACCTTTACAGAAGCACAAAACACAAAAATACAAAAAAGAGGTTAACCTAAAATTGTAAGAACTGCCGATTATAATTGTGTATATGTATCAAAAATGGTACATGGCTACAAAAATGGCAGTTAATAATCTCCCCAGTTTTCCTCCAGACAGTCATCAATTTCATAAGGCTGTCTATTGGAGGACAGGGGCGAAGTGACATTCAGGGCGTACTGCCGTCAGGGAAACAACAACAACAATAACAAGTGACTTTTATCAGTAAATTCTGTTTCTTTCGACTCAGTTCGGCGAACTGACGATAGTAATTTTGGTCGCCAATCTTTCAGTTCGCCGAACTGACCGCAGCACTGAGCATATGTAAATCCTATAAGTACCGTTTTATAATACAACATACATAGCTTAGACAACAAAACTTTGTAACATTTGACTAAAATAACTTAAAAGTTTAATATAAACATCATAAAGCATGCAACTTCCGGTGTCTTATAACATCGTAAAAGTGAAGTGACTCAAGTGAGTACACAGATTTTAATTAAATAGTGGGTACTCGTCGGTAATGTTTTTAAAAAATTGCGAGATTTTGCAAAAAAATGCAAAAATTATTTCGTTTTTATTCAGTAAAAAGTCTAAACTATTGTTTTTATTTGCATCAATCGAATCATCAAAATGACTAAATTTGAGAGATTTAGGAAAGGGATTTCGCTCCGGGGAACGAAAGTTCCAAGAAACGAAAGTTCCAGGGAGCGAAAGTACCAGGGAGCGAAAGTTCCTGAAAACGAGTTTCACCTATGGAAACTTCGTTCCCGGGAGCGAAAGTACGTGGGAACGAAAGTTCCGTAATTCGGTAAAATTAACTGGTCTGCGCAGCCTTATGGAGTGGAAGCCAAGTTATATATTTAATGCTTATTTTGGGTTAGTTAATATTCTTTGTGCGTTTGTTTTGGTGATTTTTGGTTGCTAATAGTGTCAATTTTGGATCATCTGTACCCGTAAAACGTTGCTCTGATTGTCTTGATTGGATACAATATACTATGCCTCCAAGACGACAATCGTCAAGTATATAAATTTATGTCTCACCTTAGAACTGTACTCAGATCAATCCAAGTGGTTTAGTTTGCCGCCAGAGATGTGCGGACTGCGGACGTGTCAGTTCTCTGGAATATACATAACCTGCGTACGCTAGCGCACAATCGATGCAAATGGCACAGTGCCGAAAAACGCCACGCTGTAGGTGAAGACGCATTAGCAGACGAAAACTGTGTGTGTGAACAAACGATCCATACTAATAAAAAGTTGAAATTTCTGACAACAAAGACTTCACAGAAAACCCAGGTACATATCGGTTCATGCATCTGTACGCAGCACAATGTGCTAGCGTGTTTCGTTTTTGCTATATTTAAATAATTCAGCTGAGAGCTGCAGACTGCGCCAGCTGAGTGAGTTTCATCTACAATCGCTATCGGGTGTCGATGCGGTGCCGAAAATATTAGAACTGTGCCGTTTTGCAGGTTATGTATAGTTGGCAAACTCACTTGGGATATCGCGCCAACGTGGAATACAGACAGATGGGCTATGGCTGCAATCAGTTCTGGAAGCAGCTCAGAGATGGCACTTCAGCAATGTCTTTGTGTAGATTGTTCTAAATTGCAGAATTGTTCGTGGAAAAAATGAATTCTTGTACACTGATGAAGATGCTGAAATGCTTTTGAACTTGTAGATATGATTTGCACTGGTGCGGATCCAGATCTGCAGGACTTTTTGCGGACGCGAACTGACGCGGATCCTTTTTTGTGACGAGTGTATTTTTTACTAATAAAAGTTAAAAACAAATAGAAGTGGTGTGTGTTAAGACGTGCACAGCATGGTAACACTTTTACAAGTAAATTGTAATCTCCTATAGGCCTAGGCGCGTAGTGGCCTACCGTACCTTACGTATTAATGACTATAGGCAGGCCTATTCAGTGCGGATGCAGACGGACCCGGATCCAATATTTCTCTCTTGTTGCGGTCGGGGACTGACAGCGGATCCTTGGTCAAAATCTGTGGACTGACGCGGACTCAAAAATTTCAGGATCCGCACATCTCTGTTTGCTGCCTTAGCGCGGTTGCTTACATCTCTGAGATTTCTGTTTTTTTCTCTGTTGTCATATAGCGGTATGTGGTAGTAACTGCATTGGCTGCATTCTCCCACATCAGACCTTATCAGACAGCCAGACGGTTAGGTTCGAACCCTAGTTTGAGAGGCTATTTAATGTAGTCTGATGTGCGTGGAATGATGCTTGATGCGATTGATGCAGTAATTAATCATACCCAATGCTCACCGCATTGAACTGTTTATAACAGGAATAAGAAGTACAGGGACAGGAGCTAGTGATGTTTCCCCAACATCTTCTGAATCTACCATTTCTGACTCTGCCAATACAAGTACTGGCACTGGTAATGTTTCGCATGGCACGTAAAAATGTCTGACATTTATGCTTTATGTAGATTGAGCACTTGGGCAGTTTGGAAATATTCTAGCCTCAATCCTAGCCGATGGAGACAGGCTATTAGCATTTAAAATGTGGCTCTCAAAGAGAATAAAGAAGATCAGCTAGGTTGACGGAATAACAAATGATGAAGTGCTGCAGAGAGTCCAAGATAAGAGGAGCAATGGAGCATTTTGGACACAGTATGGCAGCTCAAACTTGGGTGGGACACATCCTCGGCATGACTTGCTGCTGCGGGACATAATAGAGGGCAGGATGTTGTGTGAAGCAACAAGAGGACAAAAGCACCTGCCTAGTGATGTCACAAGCAAAAACTATGTCACTCTGAGGAGAAGTGCAGAAGACCGAAGCACCTGACAGAGGAATTTGTCATAAACTTGCCACTATAGGCAGAAGACTAAAGACTATATTCCACTTTGACCACCATGCATAATGTAAGCAGGACTAGATCTAGCAGCAGCTTAACATTATTTATTTTTTTTATTTCTGTTATTGTCTAATTTTTGTTTTTTTTCATCTAGTGTGGAGGCTTATATTACATGTCTCTTCTTGATGATGCAGTGACAGTGCACTGTGTCGATGTGTATTGATATTGTTTATTTGACAGCATTCATCGTAAATGTAGTTTATCAATTATCATCTCATACATGGTAATTTTGCAATTTCAACTTCTGGTCTGTTATTTTTTCTTGGTGAGATTCATTGCTTGCAGGCTTATGCTAGTTATACTTGATTTTACTCATGTGTTTTGTGAACATTTGCTGTTTTTGTGCTGTGCATCAGCTCCAAACATGAGTCGAAGTAGAAGTGGAAAACGAGTAGCTCCTGCTGAAGCTAATAATGTAGTGGCTAAACGAGGTGTGTTTAGTGTTTACTTATTATGGTGTGGATGCTAGTTTACCC
>Ga0209671_1004771_pt1 | contig 13536 bp, 10 predicted proteins | sample WorMetHERISLAND2_2_FD_187401 | JGI IMG/M metagenome (GOLD analysis project Ga0209671, IMG submission 187401) | Marine gutless worms symbiont microbial communities from Max Planck institute for Marine Microbiology, Germany - Olavius geniculatus... | ecosystem: Host-associated > Annelida >... | reverse complement strand
TGCATGTCCCATTTTTCATTCTTGGATCCATCACGTATATATGCCTTGGTCTCGTAATGACCTATGGAGAGGGCCCGGCGGGTAACGTGTCTCATCAAGCTCCGGGCACTTTTAATTCCCTAATATTTAGACACCCAGAAATTTCATAGCACGCTTATGTTACAGTTACCCGTGGCGTGTCTGTAATAAATACGATTAACTGCATTGTTATTACTGCATGCATGTCTTTTTGCCGTTCCCTAGAAAGTGCCGTCCGGTGCGGTCCGCGCCCTCCCGCACTCCCCTCGCTAAGCCACTGTTACGCGCGACAGCACATAATGCTTCGCGCGTCTTAGCCATCGTCTGGGCGTCCGTCTGTCTGTCTGTCCGTTCGTGACACTGCGGTATTGTGTCAAAACGGTGCAAGCTAAAATCACGAAGTTGCTGTGGGCTGCCCCAAGGACTCTAGTTTATCGTGACAAAATTTCGTGCCCCTGGGTGAAAGAGTTCCCCTCGAACGAGGGCGTCAAGGAAGGGTACCCCACTTAAAAAGACGTTATTTTGCCGCTGTTGGCTATTGTAGCGTGAAAACGGTTGCAGATAGGTACAGACTTGATGCACACCATAACAAGCACTGGTGACGGGCTTTTTAGATTTGTCAACATCGATGACCTTGAACGACCTTGAACCCGCAAAAGAGGGATTTTGATGATTTTTTGTGCAATTTTTAGCTGCAGTGCACATTTCAACACCGAATTGCGACGAAATGGCTGGAGATAAACCAAAACAACCTGCATATAAAATTTTTAGCATTAAACGTAAATTTTGGCAGTTTAAGTTCCGACCCCCTAGGTTTAAGGAGGCCGGCGCAGGCGGGCGTCAAAGACGGCTACCCCCTAAAAGTGGTTATTTACCGGTATTGGCTCGTGTAGCGTGAAAACGGTTGCAGATAGGCACAGACATGCTGCTTATCATAACAAGCAATAGTGACAAGCTTTTTAGTGGAGATATTGATATATACCTCGAATGACATTGAACCTTCAAAATGGGGGGTTAGTGTTTTTTCTGCAAGTTGTGGCTGCGGCTCAGATTTCAAGAGTGAATTGCGACGAAATGGATGGAGATATTCTAAAACAAGCTGCGAACAGTAACTGCTAGGCTGTCGCGCGTCTCATGAGCTTTGCTCAAATTACTTGTTTTATGGCTTGTAACTTTAAAAAAATTGATCAGGTCGGCACCAAATTTGACGCAAATCTACGCTATTTTATTCTTAACGTAACGTCGTAATTATTTAAATCAACCTAGGAAAATTAATTGGCGTTTTCTAACGAACGAAAATAGACTAGCTATAATAAGTGATGAATTCTTAATAATTTTGTTTAGTATAACAGAGATCAGTAAAAACGATTTCAAACTGAGTAATGTTTACGTCAGAAGAAGAGCTGAAGCTTACAACGTTTGTTCAGAAAGTTTTCAAGGAAGTATTGAGCCAGGACAAACGTGGACCGGTTGCTGCAGGAAATATCTTCACTGGCATAATAGAACCTCCGAAAAGCAATGGCCGCCAGCGATCAGTTCGCACGACCAAATCTCAATACCGATCTGCTCAATACTTCTACAGTTGCAAGCCGTAAAATAAAGTCTCCACGTTTTGACCCAATTTGTATGCAAGAATTTGCGTCGACGACTGCTACTGCTAAATGCATTACACAGAACAGATAAAATGTACCAATTAAAAGCCAGAGTCGCCACTTACTTTTTACCGTGAAATTCCGGCACGAGGTTGCCCAGCACGGCAGCCAGTCCTACGGCACCAGCGCCTTCCACGACTGCCTTCTCCATCTCAATCAACCGCAGGATCGCCAGAGCTATTAACTCTTCTCTGCAACATTTTCCACGCGATATGCAGTGGGCCTATAGGAAATGCTGAGTGAATAAACTTAACACAGACCGGGCACTTTAAACTGTCAGAAACAAAACAAAAGCAGATACGACTATGGAAGAGTGTATCTTGTCATTAAAGCTAAATGAGTTGTCAGTCGCTGAGCGAAAAGTCGTTCACCATAATTATATAACACGAGGGGGCGCTATAAATGCGAGACTGGAATTTGCGAAACTGGAAGTTGCGGCACAAATGCGGTCAAAAATGCAGGGGTGGAAAATGAGAGACTGGAAAATGGAGCACCAGAAATGCAGAGCCAGAAAAGGCGAGAAAAACAAACTAGAGGCCTAGACGCGTGTGGTTAATGTAGTTACAAAAATGAAATATGCGCCTAAGGCTACGGCTGCATGCAAAAAAACACGTAAAACTGTTCTGTTAAAAACACACAATTTCCTGATTTCAATAAACATCACATAACAGTTATGCAAACAAGTTTGTCACATATCAAAACTTCGGTTGGCCTCAACCGTCAACACTTTTTATACTACGAAGGTAAAATATAATCTCGAACGATTCTAACGATATGACTAAATGCAAAAAAAGTCAAGTAAAACTGTTTTATCAAAGTCTCTTTTGATATCGCACGATATTCCATGATTTTCATACACAGTATATAGTAAACAGTTACTGTAAGTGTCTTATACTGGCCCGCTTTGAACATTGAGCCACGAGACGTCAATGGCCGAATTTTAGACATAACCTCACTACTGTTGGCAGTTTTCAGTTGGTGCCATCAACTGACCACAAGGCCTACTAACCGGCAAATATCGCTGGAATTCGGCTCATTGCTTGCATAGTGCTCATACACTGCGTCCAAAAAAATAAGCCCTAAGACATCGTACAGTATAAATGATAAATATGAACGAATCTGAAAAATAACATTTCTTACGCTTAACTTTTAATAAATTGATATTTGATATTTTTATTGTACAGTGTCTATTTACTTTTTCCGGACAGTGTAGAACTACGCATATCAACCAGTAACATTTTTGTGCTCCATTTTCCAGTTTCGCATTTTCAGTCGCCCCAACACGAGTCACGTCTGTTGATACAACACGGTTTTGCATTGTGTGAAATTTCTTACAAAGTGACGTACGAGTTGGTTTCAGCCGGATCTAAAAGAAAACGGATTATTCTCCAGTCTCTCAGTCGACGAGCATCAGAAAGAACAGTTAAAAGGTAAAGACTGCACTCGAACTGGCATACCGGCATATCTAGATTAGCATATTAGACTGGCGTTTCAATTTTGTTCATATAGTGTCGTAATGAACAGTCGACAGTAAAGACTTCCATTGTTGTTATATCATTTTTTACAACATAAAATCGATAAAAAGCGACTTTGTTTCTTTGTCGGTTGGTGAGAAAAACACAGAGTAAATATGTTTTAATGGCACGTACTTAACAACGACAACTTTGTCGACATATTTTGACGCTGTCGCAAACGCGTTGACACCAACTGTCGGCACGGCTAAACCTGTACAAAACAAAACTGTTGTTATATTTTATGCACTTTGCCAATTTTCAGAAGTTAATTTAGGTGTGGCTGATTCCCAAAGTTAAGTTATTGTTTACCGGTTGTCTTCTTGGTTGCTCAACCGACAAAGTCAGAGCAGTGAAGGGTTAATTTCAATGAAATACGTAATAACACAAAATGAAAACAGCTACCATCATCGTTATAGTGCACTCCGCAATCCAGCACAGTGTTAATTTCAATTTATTATTACTGCGTATTATTCTGCTATGTGCACTAGCCTATTACTATTACCATTAGACTTACTGTTACTATAACTACCATCGTCGTCAGCAATTTACTAGGCCTACTTTTATTTTAAATACGGTTATCCCAACGAACGCTGCACAGGCACCAGCATCGTTTGAAGCACAGCAGAATATTATATTCAAGCAATGTTTAAAATAAAATAAATACGTATATAACATCATAACATACAAACAAAAACACTACACGGTGATTTATAAAAAGACACCTTTTTTGTTTCTTTTATAACTCAGTCGAATGGTAATCAATTTGCATGAAATTTTCACCAGATGTAGCTAAAAAAATACAAATTCAATTTTTTCAACTAAATGTGGCCGTTAATTAAATATTCTTTGCTAGTCGTAATGTAACGCTGACGTCATAATGCGTCATGAGTACAAACTGGCTTGTCTCAACTGGCTGTGCCAGTAGCTACCTTGCTTCAATGGTGAACTTTATCTGGTTTACTGATGAAAAATGTTTATCATGTCAGCAACTAGCAACATAGAGGCATAAAATCAGGTGTTTCGCAACCCAAAAATTCATCCCTCTCGTAAGCGGAGTGTGCTGGTGCACTGTCTTGCTGAAAGATGTAAAAGTTAAGCTATCCCCACAAGTGTGTGAAAGTGATCATTTTGGACATTTGTGTGACTACTATGTTAAAACTTCAACAGTTTATCATCAATAAACCATATAAAGTTCGCCATCGACGCAGGGCAGCTATTCAGCAAGTCTGTTAGCACTGGTTGCAACAAGCCAGTTTTTACTCGCAGCACACTATGACGTCAGCATTACGTCAGCCATTAACTATCAGCCATATTTTGTCCAAATAGTTCGAATTAGTATTTATTCAGCTACATTAGGTAAAAATTTCATGTGAAGTGATCATCATTTGATTGAATTATGAAAGAAAGAAAAAGGGTGCTTTTTGTGAAACACCGTGTATACCGTCGGCAAGCGTCGGAAGAGCGGGCGTGTTGACCGGTTGTCCAGCTTTCAGGGCAGCCGAGAAGCTAGCACATCTCTCCGCCTCGACACCCTTGATAGGCACAGTACCAAACCATGCGTCTGCATCTCATTTGTATTTATTTTTGTTACGCTAATTATGCAGGGCAAACGAAATGCAGCTTAAACGCGAATTAAAGAAATAGGCCTAATATGAAAACGTGAAAACAACAGACGATGCGACATTTATTATCAAAATATTTTACCGCGAATCATGTCTCTGAAACTGTCTGCCAGTCTATGACACTGTAACATATAGCGCTAATATTTGAAAGCTCCCCAGAGGAGATGTCCCAGAGGAGATGTTTTCTATCCGAACCTTACTCCAAACGTTGGACTGAGATAAAATTAAGTATAGAACCTATAAGCTACACGCGGTTTCTCTGTGGCAGTAGAGCTTCTTGTCTCACTAGTGTGCAGTGTACTAGTTATTTCTACATTGTATTTGTATTTCATAACTAACTATGCATTTACTAAAATAAACCGGAGTGGATGGACAGACGAGCGGATGGACAGGCAAATGAATAAATGGAAGACAATAACAGAGACGGCGACGGAGAAGACAAGAGACAGTTACACGATGCTGACACAATAGTCGACGAAAGAAGCGGGCACACGTGACGTGTGTCCGGAGTGACTAACATACACTGACATGGTAATGCACTACAAGGCAGACACCGTGCTTAAAGTATGAACGTGATGTATCGGTTGTGACTTCAAACAGAGACAGATCGTGGCTGAAACTTGTCACTCGAGAAAACGGTCTTAAAAAATAAATTAAAAAGTAGCAAAACACTGACTCCAAATTGATAACGGAATGTTTTCAATAACGAAAGACGTAAAAAAACTAGGCCTACCTGCTGAATATCCTCAGAAACAGATTAAGTTATCCAAGACGTTTGAATTTTAACTCATGCACTCAGAGACGTCGAGAGCCACCGCGGGGCTCGGAGACAACATTTTCGCGAGGCCCGTCTAAGGAATTTTTTTTTGAATTTTGCTTTTCAATATGGCGCAGTCTGGTGTAGTTAATATTTGTGAGAAACGGAGGGGCTCCTCAAACATCGCGGGGCTCGGGGTAACGGGTAACTTACCCCCTACCCTCCCCTCTTCTCGACGGCCTGTACGCACTAGTCATATTAAAAACTGCTTAGATAAACAGAACGCGATAACTTAATGACTGCAGCGTTAATTACATAGACTTTGACGTTGGGCCGAAGTGACTTGACGGCGAGTGCTAGCCCGGCAATTAGTCCTGCTCCACCCACTGGCACTAGTATTGCATCTACATCGGGTACCTGTTCAACGATCTCCAGACCACACGTGCCTTGACCGGCCAGAATGTGCGGGTGGTCATACCTGCAGACAAAATGTTCAACACGCGCATGTCTCAGCAACCACTAAGCACTTATATCAGCAGTGATATAACGACAGTGATAGGAAAAAACTATAACGTAGGGGCCTGTATCGGTGCCAAGTGCTGGCACGACATGCGGCCGTCCCAATGCGAAAAGATAAAAAAAATGCAAAATTTACAGCCTATCACATAAGATGCTAAACTACTGATAGACCGTTTTTTTAATAAAACTCCAAAGTACAAAATGTTCTGCTTGCCCATTGATGTATAGCAATCCATTCTCTTTACCGTATCGCATCGCATATTTCTTCGACTACAAGTTTCACACACACACACACACACACACACCCTCACACACAAGTCAGCTAGCGTCATAAATTATATCGTTTACGACAGCGTCATGTCATAATGGCTAAGCTTAGACAATGCAAATGACAAACAACGTGGTGCAACTGATATTTGTAATAAAAAACATTTTCGAATAATCAGGTTAGCTCAAAATGTCAAAAATGACTAAACTGGATGTTTTGGTAAATAAACTTTGCTAAGTGCGGCGGAATTAAACACAGCGGGGCGTCGTGAGTTAAAAAAGTATCCTGGGCAAAAAAAACTGCAAATTTAGGACCGAGAAAATTGAGAATGCTCGACATTCCCGTACATTTCACACAAAATATGGTTTTAACCGCACATTTTACATTTTTACGAAAATGTTCTGGCAAAGAAAAACAATAATCGGACAATTTTCCAATAGACAGAATATTAGACGATGGCTACACGTATCTTGACTTGATACCTCGCCGATGTCAGCTCCGAACATGATGATGTTAGCGCCGTAATGTCTGCACATCTGAATCTTCATTATAGGCGCAATCGTCGGCATCACGACAGTGACTGGAATGCCGAGATTGTTGCCATGGTAAGCCAACGCCAGAGCGTGGTTACCAGCGCTAGCTGCTATCACACCTTTCTTCTTTTGCTCCTGCAGACCAGAGACTACCGTGTGAAGCGACGAAACGACACGCAAACTAACCGATATTATAGGAAATTTCTTTCACTTTACTTAAAAGTTTATTTTATCCGTTGTCACAAAAGTGTCACAAAATCGCAAAAAAAGCTGGTTATACTTTATATGTGCGAATATTTAACTGCCAATGAACGTAGGCTACATACCTGCCTGAGCATCTGCAGCGTGTATCTCGCGCCTCGCTCCTTGAAGCTGTACAAAACAGCGTTCATCTTTCAGCGTAATATTTCTCGCAACAAGCAGCAAAGGCTTTAAGAACAAATATATTTATTACGCTGAACTTTGTTTTAAAAATCAGCCAATCTCTCTTCAACACAAATCAGCTTTATTATCTAAATTTTCCTTTTAGCGTTTTAACAGATTTAGGTGTAAGCCTTAGTCTACTAAACAAGTTCTGTTCGGTTCAATTCTGTCTCTTTATGTACGCTTTATATACACGCTTTATGTGTCCCAGTGATTTACGTATTCAAAAAGAACCCATTTTGTTAAAAAATTTAAAGTTTTTAAAGCATTTACAGTATGCATAGAACCGGGTGCAGCATGCGACCATACCATATTAAACCTATAAAGCAATGAAGCTTTTATCTACTGCTCAAGCGCATGAATAGATAAACTGTCGACCTTCCTGAGTATTGCATGAAGTCTTTCTTGAAATAAATCTCCATGTTCGTGAACGCTGATATGTTAGACCACTGCAAACGTATACAGACAATAAATACATACACGTCACACGAAACGCTTAAATAATTGGCAGCACAATTTCGTGATTTTCTTCTACTTTAATAATATGTATAAATAAAGATTTAAGTAAATATTTAAAAATATATAAAAAGCAAAAGCATGCTACAAATTTTCTACATTTTTTTATGTTAATCAGGCCTATTGTACTAGAGCTTTTGCCTTCAAAAATTATATTGTGCATTATACTCTTTAAAAAATTTAATATCCGTCAAGTTTAGTTGATGACAGAGAATAAAATATATCGGAATAAAATTTTCACTTCTGATTTTATTTGTTCTCTGTCATCAAATTGTTGAAAACATGGCACCTAAACCCTACACTAAGACAGGTTTATGAAACTTGTATCGTCGTCACATCGTACTTACGAGCACACCTTGAACAAGAAATATTATTAGATTGTGATTAATCTATTGTAGGCCTACTCCTCGCGCGCATTGATTTATCCCGTATTCATCTAAGTGCTTTTTCATTCCTTTCGGCTTCTAGGCCCCTATTAGAGACCCGGCGTCTATATGAGACCCGTCTCATATTATACCAATAGTGACTGGTGTCGAGATCGTTATTGGAAATTGTCATCTCGAAGTTCGTAAAATATTGCCCGATTTTGCAAGCTAAAGGGGAAAAATTCCAATAATGGTAGACGATGCAAGTTGCCATTTGTCTTGTCATACCTCAACGCATGCATCTAACTTGCACCGTTATGGAGATATGGCGCCTCAAAGATAATGGGGTCACGGCCTTGACCTTTTGTGGTCACATGACGTCATCGGTCACGTGATCATACGACTTGCGGTGGGCGACTTTCTATGGGTGGTCCATTGTGATCATGCGTCTATCTTGCATCGTTATCGAGATATAGCCACTTGAAGTTGTTCCAAGGCTCTTCCAGAAAGGGAAGTCGGTCGGTCGTCGGTCGGTCCTCAATATTACACTGGTCTCATCCTCTTTGCTACGTTAGAAATGTAGCGTGGGTGGAAGAAAAAAATAAAAACTGCAAAGCTTCACAACTTCACGGCAAGTCAACAGTACGCAGTGGTTGGTTTGGTCGCACGTACGTTGCAGGGCGTTCTGGTGATGCCGAGTCGTATAGTGAACGCCGCGGCACTGACGTCTTGAAACGTGACGACGACCGGGTGCTCCGGGTCGCAGAACGGATCGCGGAGATCGTCGTCATCATCGTTACAAACGCTAAGTGTTGCCGATGGAATGTAGTCAGCTACTGTATAATAGACCATAACACCATGCAGAAATTACTACAGCGTATACGTAGGACACGCCTAACTCAGAAGACTGTCAGTAGAACGGCAGTCTTTAAGCGACAGGAACGATGCTTCAAAATATACAGACGCATTTTTAAATAAGCAAAACCATAGTCAGCAATGCATGTAAGTCCGTCTTTTCTCCATCTCTTATTTGATTTTTTTAAATTTTAATTATTATTATTAATGCCATTTATATGGCGCAAGTTCGAAAAAATGCAGCAAATGCGCCAAATGAGCCTACAGTTCCTTTAAATACTATAATTGTTTATGATACTGTTATAATTATTATTGTTATTAACATTGTAACTCAGAACGAGCCCGTCTCGCCTACACAATGACAGATGCTAAACTTTATGTTCCGTTATGATCGCCAAACGTGCTGTATTCACAATACGTACATATTTTGTCTGGAGCTGATGTTGAAGAAGTTTTTCTTCGTGTAGACGGCGGAAGCGATTCTGACTTCTGTACACAGTCGGGCGTAAACGCAACCGGACAGTTCACGTGCGTCTCCGTGTTTCCATCGTCAGCTGTCATCAAGCACCATTGTCTCACATATCAAAGCACAGAGACAAAAGGCCAACATCTTCATGTCTGCGACAAATTGCTTGCCAGGGCGACATCTAGCGGCAAACAGAGATCATTCCGATTGAAATTAACTCAGCCTTTCATCCCTCCGGAATAGGCAAATCAAGTACATGCCTGTTCGGCTGGAGTTAAAGGCCTATAAGACATGTGCCATTCTCGTATAGCATCTATAAAAAGAGACCTTTACAATAATTAGGCCTACATGCCCTTTAACTGCGATTGCAAAAGCGTCAGTATTTTAAATAAATGTTGTAATTTATGAATTTATATAGCGTATTAACAACGGTTTACGTTCTACGATCTACGTCGAGTTGATTAATTCTTTCTCTTCCATTTTAGTACAACTGCGCAACAATCTCATTACGTCAGTCGACGATGCTGCGGCAACGGTCGACCGATTTTTCTGCTGTCTTGACGACGTTGAAGCCTGGCTGAGCTCAAGCCGACTGTAACTGAACCCAGCTAAAATGCAAGTCTTGTGGCTATAGACTATAGAATATCATCTCCTCAAGCTCAACATCCAAGACGTTCCAGTCCTGTCAACATCCATCAGGATTGTCGACTCAGCACGTGACCTGGGAGTGGTCATTGACATTGGCTTAACAAAGTCTGACCACGTCACTGCCGTTTTTACGCGCGATAGCAGAATGCTTCGCGCGTCTTAGCCATGGCTTAGGCGTCTGTCTGTCTGTCCGTCTATCCGTCACACTGCTGTATTGTATCAAAACGGTGCAAGCTAGGATCACGAAATCTTCACTGTGCGCTGCCGCAAACACTAGTTTATCGTGACGTAATTTCGTGCCCCTGGGTGAAGGGGTTCCTCTCGAATAAGGGCGTTGAAGAAGGGTACCCCTAAAAGACGCTATTTTGCCACTACTGGCTCTTCTAGTGTGAAAACGGTTGTAGATAGGTACATACATGTTTCTTATCATAACAAGCACTATCACGAACTTTTTAATTTTAGCAGCATCGATAAAGAACCTTGAACGAAATGGATGGAGATATTCTGAGACAAGCTGCAAACAGTAACTGCTAGGCTGTCGCGCGTCTCATGAGCTTTGCTCAAATTACTTGTTTATGGCTTGTAATTTTGGTGTATTTAGTGTATTTTTGGCTATTTTTAATTAAAGCGCACATTTTAAGAATGAATTGCGACGAAATAGCTTGAGATAGACTAAGAAAACCTGGGAATGAAATTTTTGGCATTAAACTCAGATTGTAGCAATTCATGTCTCGACCCTCAAGGTTTAAGAAGACCTGCGCTGGTCAATGAAGGGTACCCCCTAAAAAGTGGTTATTTTACCGCTATTCGCTCGACTAGCGTAAAACAGTTGCAGATATGCACAGACATGCTACTTATCATAACAAGCACTAGTAACGAGGTTTTGAATGGTGTCAACATCAATGACCTTAAATGACCTTAAATGACCTTGAACCTTGAGTGACAAAATATTTTAGTGTTTTTTTGGAATTTTCGGCTGCGGCGCACATTTCAAGAGTGAATTGCATTGAAATGACTAGAGATAAACCCGGACAACCTGCCTAGGCCTATGAAATTTCTAGCATAGAACGTCCATTTTTAACAGTTTAAATTTCGACCTCTTAAATTCAAGGAGTCTTCCGTAAGAAGGCTTCAAATTTGGGTACTCCTTCAAAACGCATTTTTATTTTATTGCATGCTGTATACGATTGCCCAGGTGGCAGGACCGCTGCTATCGCGCGTCACTTGAGCTTTGCTTAAATTACTTGTTTCGTTCGGCCTACTACCAGATGCGTCAACTACGAACGATTGCGCGTTCGTTGTCAGACGATGCCACTCGCTCGTTTCTGCCGACTGCATTACTGTAACGCGCTGAATGCTGTATGACATCTCTGGCGGTCTGATTCAACTGCTGCAGTCGGTACAGAACGCAGCAGCACGGCTCGTCACTGGAGCTCGTCGACGTGACCACATCACTCCAGTGCTGAGACAGCTTCATTGGCTGCCTGTGAAGCAGAAAATCGACTTCAAACTGGTGGTGTATGCTGAGTACAAAACTCTGCATGGCCTCATCCCGCAGTACCTCTCGGACGACTGCCAACTCGTCACGGAGGTGGGACGTCGGCACCTCGGGTCATCAAACGTCTACACGTGTGCCGTGAACACAGTCGCAGCTTGGTGACAAAAGATTTACGACAGCTGGATCGCAGCTATGGAACAATCTGCCGGTCAAACTTCGAGAGAGAAACATTGCATTTGAACATTTTAAGCGACTACTAAAAACGTTTTTGCTTGGTTGAGGCAGCTGCAGCGCGTTGTGACTTGTTGTTTAAACTGTGCCAGTTATAAGTATGTTTACGCACTACCCACTTATCTACGTCACTATCTTACTACCCGGTAGCTTGATCTAGTGATTGACGCGTTGTATTCGATCAAAAAATTGCCCTATGCCAAGCCCGGTTAGTACTTGCAATTCTAAACCATCTTGGTATGTAGTAAACCACCCAGGTCAGTCAGCCTGGCCATCCCTCCATCAGGCTCCATGACTATGCGCAATGAGTACCAGCAAAAACTGTGGCGTAAATAAAAACACCGCGCAATGCACTACTCCCGTATCCGCGATCTCGTAGTGTAAACTAGTGTCTGACTGATGGCCATAGAAAAAGAGATCGGCGCCGCCCTATGGGCGTCATGGCTCGAAGAGGACTTTACACTGTAGGCTACGCTAAGTTTTTTTTACGTCACTATTGTCAATCACGTTAACGTACTGTAAGTCGACACAAATTTCTCACCTAATCGACCGTCGGCACTCAGTTGTTCAATTCCAATCATTATTAGTCTCTCTTGCACAATGTGAACTGTACGATTAGTGATGCTGATGACTACTGTTGCAGTTGAGCTTTAATACGTCTACCTTTCACAACCTCGACTTTTATACTGTCGTCGCCGTTTGCAGGCCTACATAAACTCAGCGACTCCTGCTATCACGATAACGGTCCAGACGCTGCAGTTATAGGTGCGTTGAAAACTGTTGACACGCAGTGCGCGCGTGTACAAAGGCTCAGTATTGCAAGGGCGTCTATGTCCGCTCTCAAGTCCTCAGAGCAAGTTCACCCATAACCAAAGGTGAGGCGTCGTAGACGTCGAGAATGAGGCGTCGCAGGCGTCGAGGGGTGGGAAATGGGAATCCCCCTAACGGGGCCCGGGGCAGAGCCCCAGTCAAAAAACGAATTTGGCGCATTCTATGCGTCACAGAACTCTTCTGGTTGCAAGATATCGTATATCAGAAATGCAAAATTATTTAACTATTTTCTATTGTCCCAAAAACCTTACCCTGCTCCTAGGTTTGGGCCACATCCGTCCGTCACACGGGTGGATCAGTCAAAATTAAAGCGGTGCAAGCTAAGATTACCAAATTTTCACCGTCAGCTGCACGAAATTATCGTTATGCGATCCAGATAAAAAATGTGGTATTTTGTATATTAACTTGACGTGAATACCCCAATTTTCAGCTAATATACTGAACCGGAACTACTTTAGGCTTTCGCGCGTCTCGTGAGCATTAGCTCAAATTTCTTGTAATCCTACTCTTAGCCTACATCTCACTAAATGTGCGTATGGTAAGAGATAGTAGGCTACGTTACACTCGTGGCATTTGGCTGGTAAAATGACTCGACAGAACCGGTTCGTAGGCGTCCAAGGTGCATTAAGCGGTATTAACATAAAAACGTTCAAAATAACAAGCAAACAAGAGTACAAAGTCCATACTCTACGCATATGCGATCGCATATTTTGGCAAAAAGTGCAAATCGCATATTTTTCCGCATATAATGGCATTTTCAAAATCGCATATGCGGAAAATACGCCGCATATGCTAAAATTCGCATATATAGCGCAGATTT
>Ga0209671_1004770_pt1 | contig 13537 bp, 4 predicted proteins | sample WorMetHERISLAND2_2_FD_187401 | JGI IMG/M metagenome (GOLD analysis project Ga0209671, IMG submission 187401) | Marine gutless worms symbiont microbial communities from Max Planck institute for Marine Microbiology, Germany - Olavius geniculatus... | ecosystem: Host-associated > Annelida >... | reverse complement strand
GGGTTAAAGCGTGGTGTGTTTTCCTGTGCACTAATCGTTTATGTTATGTTTGTACAAATTAACGTGCAAATTTTTATTAGTTTTTCCTTTATTTTATATGTTTCATTTGCGTAAGTTGCGTTTGCCAACTTTGTAATAAACGAACATGTTGCTAAGCGTATGTCGGTGATGAAAACTCAGTTTTTCAACCCTCAATCCGTATGACTACTTATTTTATGTGTAGCCTACGTCTCAAAATTTCGATGGAGAGCAGAGATTATATTTAGAACTGGCGCGGCTTCTAGTATGCAGACAGCGACAATTCAAACGAAATGCTACTAAAATTTACGAGTTTCAGCTGCTAAAAGCAGCACGGCTGTGAATGTCTCTTACATCCCGTTGTGGACCGGGACTAATGGAATTGCGGACTGGCTGAGGAGCGAAACTGTACGGATGCACTCGCACCTCTGATCACGGTTGAGTCTGATGGCGTATACAAGCCGTTGACACAAATAGTGACAGATGTCACGGTGCGATTAGATCGAGCGCTTGCTTGCAGCACGAAACAGACAAAAAAAACTACCGCTGAGCGCCTGGCGTTGTTGAAATGTAACTTCTTGTGCATCAACACGTAAATAGTCTTATTCTTCATTGGCACAGGCAACGTAAGGAGCACACACACAGACACGATGCACTGCACGTAGGTTACAATGTATAGGCTAATATTGTAGCCTATATCGCACAACCTTAGCTTTTTTCGTAATTCAGGCAGCAACACGACACTGCAGCCTCGTCTAAGATGACAAGATGTCACGCAGTGCACAAAGTCTGTCACTTTACGTAGTCATGTCATTGTGGGTACAACTGTACGTGACATCATCACATGACAGGCGACAATAATGGCAATGACACAGGTAGGCCTAATGCCATCATTTGTAGTCCGTCTGTCTGTTGTCTGTCCGTTTGTCTGAACATAGTAAGACAAAGCAAAAGATAACGCAACTTTTAACCACGGCACAGCTACGAGCGGAGCAAAATATTTATGCAGACTCACAACCTCGAACTGGCCGTAATTTGCAACCTTTAACACTCGAAAGACGTTTTACGATGTTTTACATCAAGTTTCAGATAGTACTCTGTACACACTAGACAATATGACACACAAATATTAACGTGAGCTTAGGAACTGACGAGCATAAGCTATTTCTGTACACCACACGGTCAAAATTGACGAAAAGAATTAGAAACTAAAAAAAACTCAAACTTGAAAGAAACTAGAAACTCAAAATACAGTAATTAGCAAAGTAACGTGTTGACAGTGTGTTCTTTATGTTCGCGCATGCCTCAGTTCTCTTAGTTTTGCAGTGACCGCTTTCGCCATTTGGAATACGTTTTATTAGGACATTCGCAGCTGTGCTTCCATCATGCTGTTTTTATTACCATCTCATAATAGTTTCTACAACCTAGCTTAATATGTATGCCTTCTTAATGCCTGACCGCATCACCCACTGCACTTCAAAGGTTTTTAATTAGATTCGCCCGGCTGCTCGCTGACATTGTACGCTCTGCAAATTTATTTCGGTCTACGTATATAAGATAATACCTATGAAACAGGCTAAAATTTGTGTACAAACATACGTTCAAAGAGTAGGATGAAAAAGTGTTAACAAATGATAGATTGTTCGAGCTGCTGTGAAATGAATACTTGACTCGTTGGCTTCGTCGAACCGTTTCTGACAGTAGGCTACCGGACGTCCTTCCGGCTCACTACGGTTAGTCGACACACGGACCTCCGGTTCCGCAGCACGTCACGTCACGTCTGCTCGTCTTCAGATAGTTTCTCAACGTCTCAGGACGTTTCTGTTACTTTGTTTATATCGTACTGACTTTCTCGTTTGAGATCGGCTAGTATGGACCCAATCGATACAATATTAAGCTAATTTGTAGGCAGCATCGCTGAAAGTATTAACGATGCCGGTTACTACGACAGATGTTACTGCAGCCTGGTTTTTCTCTCCGTCTGTATTATATCTACAATAGGTCAAACGCACACATTTTGTGCCATAAACGTCATTTGACAGGTTAAGATTTAACCCCACAGAACCTTGTATCAGAAGCGCAGAAAAACATATCTAAAACCTTAAAACCCCAGACCAAATCTGCATTGCAAATTGCGGCAAAATCGTAACCGATTGCAACATTTTACTTTTTGCTACTCTAGACACACTCTTGCTACTCTTGGCACTTGACAGTCAATCAGGAGTGACAACAGATGAGGTGCGTGAGTTGTGAACGAATTGAAGAGTTACGAGTACAATACTGTATTTGACTCAGCCAATCTGTTAAAGCTTTAGGGTGTTCAAATGTACGCGATAAAAAATGGAATAAAATAAAACGACCAAACAAAACCGCCGACGTCGACTCCGTTTACTGTTTATCGCATGAGCAAAACGCGACTTTACAAATTTGCAAAAAAAGTGTATTCTCTATCAGGGGTTCCCGCAACACATAAAACAAATAATGTCTTATATAATTTCCTAGCTTATTTGTCTTATTTTGTTGCAAATTTGCAAACCCTATTAGAACATATATGCCCGTCTACGTAAACGTTGCAACAGACTACGTTTGTTTTATGCAATTAAAAGTGTTACTTACTTACTTACTTACTTGCCTTGTGTCAAACGACGGTAGCTAGATAGCTAGCGAATAATAGCAGTGATGAAGAAAAGCAGGTTTACACTGAGTTTGACCGCGAGTAGTCGTAGAAAGAGAGGTGAGTCTGCTACTGGCGCAAACATCTCAAATTGTTAGCAAAACACTGAAGCTACACTACAGTACTTAGCACCGGTCGACAACATTTTGTTCTGGCGTTAAGAACCCGCGTAATGATTGCAATTATGCTTAGCATTTTGTTGCAATCGTGGACAAACCCAGAAAGAAACGGTAAGACAATCGCTGCCAAATTTCAACCTTCTGACGTTTTTCTACACTGTTAAAACAGTGCAACATTGTAGGCCCCCTAATATAAGTTATATAAGTTATCATTCACACACGTGCAAATTCTGAGAAGCTGCACAGATGAGTTGTGTAAATTATTTATCAAAGTGTAATCTAATTCACGGTGGTGTGGTGAATTTATATAGCTTATTTGCCACCGTTTCAATCTGTGCATTCGTTCAAAGTTACAGATATGTCCGCATATCGCCCGGCTTATGTCTGTACCCTAAAATCACTGTTGTGACGTTTCAGGCGTAATGTCAGGAATCACTTAAGCCGTTTAGACGAACAGGTTTACAGATTATTACTGTCAGCGCTGAAGGCGGCTAACAAGTGTGCAGAAACATCTCATCAAAACTCTGCGACATTTGACGTTTTACAAAATGAAGGAAACACTGACAGCAGCAGCTGCAGCAACAATCAGAGCTACTGTATGTGACGTCACGATAGCAATTATAAGAACATAGATGTGTGTTTATGTATTTATGGAATGCGAAAACTCATTTCCGCTCAATTAAAGATTCTAATGGCCAATTGGCCATACAATAACGTGATTCGTGCACCTATACTGACGGACTAATTACTGTCAAAAAAGCAATAGGTTAGCAAAAATAACAAACGATATTCTAATACTTGGACTCTTGTAAGAAACCGATGAACTATTAAAGACTAATTCAAAATTATTACTGTTACGTTCTGACAGTTTATTACATACATACAGTTATAATTATTACTGATCAGTAATCACTATTAGAATGGTATACACATAGATAAACGTCTAAAATTACTGTGACGTTTCTTCATTCAATATTTATACAATAATCAGAAACAGGTCTAAATATTATTTATGTGTATTAATCTTTAATAACCAACATCCAGGTTCAAGGTCATTAAAGTTACTTAGTGCCAAGATCGCAAACAAACTAGAAAAAATGTTGTCGATCCAGTGCTATCTACCTGGCTATACAACACATTGCATGGACACCTGTAACCCCGCTGTTCGACTGTTCGGTTTTGGAGCTGAGAATTGCCATTCTGCGCAAGACAAATTGCGCACCAATTTTGTTTTTCTGCGCATTTTTGCTTTCGAGGAAAGGCGGATAGATAAGCGAAAAAATTATTGCGGCCTATTGGCGCACGACAAAGCCAAATGGAGACGTATCATCATTTTCTTAATAATGGTGAGAAAGAATGAAGAGAAAAAGAAAAAAACGGTAGCTCAAAAATAAATAAATATGTGTACTCGAAAAAAGGTAGGCATAACTAGTTGAACATTTCTAAGCAATTACAGACAAACAACGGCTTGCCGCTATAAAACGCAGTCGTCTTCACGCAGTGCAACTAGTGCACTGCGTTTATCCGTTGTGTTTAAATGTATCTCTTCTATTATTTTTTAGTATTTAAACCTACTTGCAGTCAAAACAGACCATACAAATTCGTCAGCTTGCCACAGGTTTCCAACTGCTATACTCAATGCTCCCCGCGAGACTGATGACCTAATATGAGCAATATGCTAACCTGTATGACACATTTTACCACTGGGACTAATCAGTCTGAAAATAAGCACGAGTATGCAGTAGGCCTAGCACTGCATAAAACTGCACAGTCCTGCGTGAATTTCGAGCTATTGCCTTCGCCAGAGGATTTTGCCGGGTTCCGTCTGTCTGTTTGACAAATTACAGCCGGATGATTACTCAAAAAGTTACGAATTGATCCTGATGAAATTTCGCGCGGTCGTTTGGGATTCGAAACGTAAAAACTAGTTTGTTAGATGACTCATTCTTCAGATTTTGTTCAAGTTTTCGTCCGTGGTATATTTGCCATACATATAACGTGTGGCCCAACGCATGGATCAGAATGCAAACTAGTTCAAGCACGTGAGCTAAGGCACAGCACGAAAATTAGGATTAGCTGAACTGGCGTCTAAAAGTAAGAAAAGTAAGTAAGTAGAATGCAAGTCTATACAAAGCTTAACGTTAAAATTAACTTCTAAAACTAGACAGAGAATGTACACTGCGATTGAGAGCATCCGAAAGAAAAGTTCCAAGCAAATGGACCTAAACGCTTGTCCTGTGCAGAGTTGCCAAATTGGAAAAAGCAGCTTTTAGCGCCCAAAAATTGTCTATGGCGCTTTGCTTACTACATTTTGGGCGACGTTTTGAGTCAATGACTTCTACTAGGTTACAAATATAAAAGACAAAATTTGACCACTTTCCGCCATTGTTTGGCAACATTCTGACTCGCTGAATTTCCATACATGACAACAGTCAGCAGATCGTAGACGATCGTAGATGCCAATGCCATAGAACCTGATGTATACGTAATGGGCGACAAACAGCAGCAACTGACCACATACCGCGGCGATGTAGACCCCTATACAACAGTTTGATGTGACAGCGACACCAGCTAGCATGACCGGACTAAAGAGTCATGGTTTCCATGGAAGGCAACGCAAGAATAGATACCGTTGCGTCGTTTGCGTCAGCTGCAGCGTCCGTTGCGTACTTTCTTGTGTTTGTTGCGTGCGTTGTGCTGGATGGAAGCCAAGCTTAATTGTTTCGCTGAAATGTGGCTGTTCTGGGAGCCACCGTCCACCGATCTCTGGGTCGGTCGCCGAAAAGCAACGCAACGCAACGCCGTAGTGGAAATGCTCTTTAATTAACAGACAAATTATAAATCCAAAGCACTTACTCTACACTTATTAATGCTTCTTGTTAAAGTGTCCCGCAGTCAATTATTGCTGCTACAAGCAGTAAAATTTGAGGTTGTGCTTGACACATTACAAGTCATCGGAGAGACGAGTCTTCTGAGCAATCACTTGCACTGATACTGGTAATAAACAACGCAAAAAACAACAGCAAAAATTTTTACAAAAACCTGATTTATACACGCATACACACAAATGTAACCAACAAATAACTCACACACACACACATTATTTAACTATACCGATACATTTAACGCCGTCTGGTCGAGAAACAGGTCAGGTTTATTCTACAGTTCCCGAAATCCGCACGAGGCTGTGACATGAGGAAAAGCAACAATTACAGATCAACTTTATAGCTCGAAGGCTCGATTAAATCTGGCAAAATTGATCTGTCCCGTTACTTTATTAAACATCAGTTGTGCAAATAAGTCAACCGTAAAAAACTAAAAACGTCGATGTTCGTAAAACACGATAACGACTTGTGCCCAAAGAATCAAACTTAATGACGCAGGGGATACATTTTTAAAAAGTATTAAAAACCATTTTTAAAACTGTTTTTTGTTAGCTTTGTTACAAATTTCGAAATTTATTTAAACAGTAACGCATTTCAATAATGCAAAAAATCTAAGTTTGCAACAAAACGCTGCTATCCACTTAAGCCTATCGAGTCACTTCAGCCGGCCTTTGACAAAGAAATGATATATATTATGAAACAAAATGTTATAGATTACAATAGTGTAAATTTGCATAGATGTTTTTGGTTGGCCAGTGTTTCATGTTTAAGTCCAGACAGCGTGGACGAACTGTCGACCCTAATGATGACGAAAACGATATGCGGCTGTCGCCCACCGAACGCTAACGGTGTGCCTGGCAGCGAATTCACTATTTACGTGACCACCGCCTGTGTGGTCTGGCTGAAAAAAACGCCATAACACGCTGTCCCATTAACGCATGGCATAGCGTTAGCGCCTTGGTTCGAGAGCGCTCTGCAGTCGCAGCCAACGCTGTGCGATGTCTTTACGCTATCTGAGCAAAAAAACTTTAACAGTTTACAAAGCTATGTAAGGACAATATGAATCAAAACTCGAAAACAGCGAAAATGGTTTGGGGGCGATATTATATTGCTGAAGTTTTTTTGCTTTGATTTTTGCAGTTTTTAGACGAATTTTGTCTAAATTTTTGGTATTTGATTTCATGAGAATAAATTTATTTACTGTTTTTAGAATATTTTTGGGCGAGTAAAGGAAGTTGGTGCAAAGAAAAAATTATGTGTGTTGTAACAATGTCTGCTGCAGCCAATTTTGTCTTTGAATAAGAACGGTTAGTTGCCATGGCAACAGGAGTCGTCATAGGAACAAATTTAAATGACACCATCGGATAGCCCAGGCGGGAAAATAGCGAGTAGGTGCAAACAGCGCGCAATTATCTTTAGCGGGACCGACTTATAGTCAGTTGTGTCCCAAAATTCGTTGCCATGGCAATGGTGGTCGGCAGGGGAAAAATTTCAGTGACACCATCGGATAGCCCGGGCTCAAAAATAGAAGGGTAAGTGCAAAACAGCGGGCAATCATCTCTTACGGGGACCAAGTTATACCGCTTTGAACTCTCTATTGGCTGTAATGCAAAATTTTGCAACTTTTAAATGGTTGCTATGGCAACGGGAGTTGTTAAGGGGTACATTTAAATGACACCGTTAGATTGCCCTACCCCGAAAATTGGGGGTAGGTGCAAACGGCGTGCAATTATCTTTTACAGAGACCGAGTTATACCGCTTTGAATTTCCCCTAGGCCGTAATGCAAATTTTTAAAAATTGGGGCATAAAAAGGGTAAATTTTAAAATTTTTAATCGAAAACATATAAGGAATGTGTCCGGCGTCAGGACGCTTCGTTTGAGCCATTAGCGGCGTCGGTCGGTCCAACGGGCTGGTCTGTAGCCGTGCGCAAAGGAAAAAAAAAACAAAAATAAACGCCTAACGGCGAATTTCGCGCATGCACAGCGACGCCCCCTTTGAACAGATTGTAACTAAATTTTGCACTTGGGATTGGGTGGGCGATGTGATCACTGATGCCAAGTTTTATGGAAATCGATTAAGGGGTCTCGGAGTTACAGAACCTCCCAAACGTTATTTCCTATACTTAACGTTCATCGCCCTTACGTGCTGCACTGTAATTTTTGACGATACTGCTCCTGCGTTGGCCTACGTGAAACTTAATGCTTCTGACCAATAAGTAACTGAATTGTATAGGCCTATTATACGCCGCAAGCCGGTATTGTTGAGAAGCTATAGATAAAATTAAATTATGCACCATTATGCTCTACTGTATGTGTATAAAATCCAAGCTCCACTAATTCGGCTTGTCGCAGAACAAAGTCACAACATATTGAAGTAGTGGCGTTTGAACTTTGATACTAGTGATTGTTAGTCTACACTGTGTCCAAAAAAATTAACCCTTTAGACATCGTGGAATAGAAATGTCAAAGCTGAATAAATTTGAGTAAAATTTCGTACATTGAATTTTTAATGAATTGCTGAAACGATCACCAAGTTTTATTTTAAAAAATATTATACATGAGCAGAGTTAATTATTTTTGAATATCGATAAGAAATATTTTTGTTACCAATATGGCGTTGCATCAGTAAACCGTTTTGTTAATGTACATTTGCGTAACTTTTACAAACAACATTTTTTTCTAACAAAATTATACACTAACAATGCATCATCTATTGGCAATCAAAGTGCCAAATGTCAATTAAATCTATCAAAACAAACAATATTTACAGCGGCTTTTGTGAGGTCACCCGAAAACACAAAGACCTAAAACTGAAGTGTTTGGGGGTAACGTCACAAAAACCATTGTAACTATTGTTTGCTTTGGCAGATTTAACTACAATTTGGAGCTGTGATTAAAAATAAATGGCGCATTATTGGTGCAAAATTTGTAGATGTTGTTCGTTGTAGTTACGCAAATTTACAGTAACAGAAAAATTTATTTTCGTAATCTCTATACTGTATTTGAGAGTTGCGACCGCCAATAACTTCTAAAACGCACGGCGTACGGCCGCGAAATTTTGCACGCAGATCCGTGTCCTATATGGCCGGGACATGGGCTAGATCAGATGTCGCTGAGGGGTCGTCCGTTTGAAAAAAATCACTTTTTCTAAAATTTTGCAGCCAAACCTTTTAGGCCGCAGCAGAACTGCGCAGCAATTGGCTGTGACGTCATGTAAACGTCGTCACTATGGTGACGCATCATCAGCGCTGCAGCGCATACTGGAGCGTCCATATTGCTGCTGAGAAACCTGGATCGAGTTGAAGCCCGAAGAACCTAAAATTGAGGTCGCAGGCCGATACTATGGCAAAGATCATACGGACTGGGAGCTATTGTCCACTTATGTCATATATTGGTAACAAAGATATTTTGTTATCGATATTCAATTATTAATAACTTCGCTAATAAGTAATATTTGAACGAAATTTAATGATTGCCTTAGCAATTGATTGAAAATGAAGCGTACGAAATTTTATTTACATTTATTCAGAGTTAACATTTTTATTGTACGATGTCTAAAGGGTTACTGTTTTTCAGTCACAGTGTAATATACTGACGACATCGATGATCTGCGATAGCGCCAGTCCGAAGGTGACGTTGAGCGGTTGTGACGAGTTGATCGATGGTCGAACGCGTGGATCATACCCACGTAACAGGTGCTCCAGCAGCTGGTACTCATGCTCGTCACCACTCACTACTACAGACATTGCGCACACGACAACACTTGTTATTAACCAGCATAAAAATGTTTCGCATGGTGCCCACGAATTTGAATGCAACAACTAATTTAGGCAACAAGATGGCTTGATAGTGTAATGGTAGGACGTTAGACTTACGATCGCAAGGTCGTTGGTTCAACTCCCGGTCGGGATACTGTTAAGTAATTACTACTTGGATGCGTGACTTTCTGCTGATAGACAGATTATTTCAATAGGCCTATAGGCCTATAACCAACATCAAGGTCAACTCAGCCTTTCATCCCTCCAGGGTAGGTAAAGCCTGACTGGCAGTGTTTAAATTGTGAAAAATTAGCTGAGTGGTTACACTTTTAGACGGTCGGAGCTCGACCAAAATTGTGATGTAAATCGTATGTATATACTATATAGCTGACCCCCCAGAACATAATTTGGCAGTGTGTTAGTGGGGTTGAAAAAAAACAGTTGGGCGGGTTTAACCCTCCAACCCTACCGGCAATTCAAACATTGGGTTGAGGCAAGGCGTGTTCACCTGTGTCGGGTGGTAGATAACACTGTGTGATCCCATATGGCAACTGACGCTTCGTAGGTTTGAGATAAGCTTTCAATAAAAAGTATACCTTTTGCATTTTTTTAAACAACCAAAACATACATACTGAAGATAGCGACCAATATCGACATTACCAAGCGCAGGGTCCCGGGCGTGTATGTTACGATACCCTGTCTCTCTAACTTTTGGCTTTATTTTTAGTGCTTTTTTACTTTCCACACCGCGCTATGCAGTATGCACTAGCCCCATATCTGTGGTCTCGCATTGTAAAACTGGTGTCTGACTAAAGACTAAGGAAACGGAGATCAGCGCCACCCTAAGGGCCTTGAGGCACGGAAAAAACTTACTTTACCGGTATGTTGCTATCCACTCCGCCAACTTTGGCTAGAGGTCTAAAAAGCGCTGTGAGCTTTCACTTCAGCACTTAAGCCCCTAGAAGTTGTCATCTCGTAAGTTAAGACAAAAAAGTCAGCGGTATTTTTACCTAAAGCAATAAATACAAAATAATGTTCAAAACGCAGATAATTAAGAATGGCAAATGATACTGTTGTAACTAGCACTGGCGCTAGACGTCTTAGTCCCCAGTGAGAAAGAGTAGTTAAACCTCTAAAACCGGTCCTAAATATAACAGCAAGCAGTCAACACGCTCGAGTTGTTAACTATGCAGAGTTTTAGAGATGGAAAAGATCATTGAATTTTCACCGAAAGCACAAAGCAGGCCGCTCGCACAATTAAATTACAGAGCAAGAAAGCGTATAAGTCGCTAATGCAGTCACGTAGGCCAACGATACACAAGCAGACAAAACAGTGAGATGAGAGAAGTGAAAGTGATTACATTAGTGTACATTAATCGACACGCGTTTTTAGTTGCAAGGCTGTTGCTACAAGGCTGTATGTTAAATTTTATTTATTTTTATTTATCTATATTGCATTATGCTGTATTATACAGAAATACTTGTCAAAGCTCTGCGGGATTTGCCATTTTAATGACTTTACATGACGTTCATAGGCTAAAGCCGACAAATGTCATGTCAGTCGCTCAGAGTATGTATCAAAGTGACTAGCCTGACACGAAGCGATAGCTGTCTGTGGCCGTGATCTCTACTGAGACAATTGACGAAAGAAATAATGACATTTTTCATTTTTAGGCCTATATGTGTCTGCATTGCACGTGGAGGATCTGATCTAAGCCTACATCAGCAGTCCGAGACATTCGCATGATGCAAATAACTGTACATTTTATGTACGCATGACATTACATGTGTTACTGCGGATGAGAAAAGTTGAAGCGGAGGCGTTAGATGCGGACGCTGCCGTCGGCAACTCGTTAGGACAGTCGCGACTCGCGAGTCATTATCTCACTAACTCAGCAGTCAAGTCGCCAGCTCAGACGTACCTCGCCAATGATTAGGCGTTTGTTACAGCATCTGACCGCAGGCTGCTAACGCTGACAGACAGACAGACAAACGGACAGACATGGCGCCTCGAGCTGTCAGCCTACTGGCACCAGTTTCTGTTGCTTATTCCTGAGGCAAAGACAAAACCGGGCACGTGGCTTAGCGGCGCAATTACAAAATTATAACCAAACTTAAATACAACACCACGTACCTACGTTAAAGCACTGCTTGCAGTAAGATAAGTGAATGTTAAAAAAACTTATGCACCCCATATTTCAACACACGACTTATTCCACGACCGCCTACAGGCCCTACGCTGTCGATTGTTTGGTCACGCTTGAGTGCACGCGTAAAGTTGTCAGCCCGTTATACCACTGCAGACATAATGATCGTATGCAATCTTCAATTAGAGAACTAACTTGCAAACCACTAGTCACTTCGTGTAGGCCTAATGATCGGCACAAAATGTATGACGGACATATTTGCAATTGACAGGCTGATGTTTAACTTCAGAGTTACCCATCAAACCGATCGTGTTACAGCTAATAGATTGGAGCCTCATCATATAACATCACTTTTTGCTAAGGTGCAGTAAATAACTTAAAACTCAAATCCAAAAGTTGGATTTATGTGGCTTATTAACTAAATGATAAAATAGGAAAAGTACTGTAGCAATCGTGTAGTAATTAAACGCACCTTGCGACGCCAATATAACGAAAGTGAACGTGCGTGAAAGTCGAAGTACAATCATATCTGTTGCTAGCAGCTTCATAGCTCACGTGTATAAGCATATACTGCTGGTTCAACTCTAGTCACAGAAAGATGAGTGCACATCGTAATGGCTTCAAGTCCGTCGGCAGCAGCAGCAGCAGCAGCCAGTTGCGAAGCAATGACGGGAAGTCGCCTTGGGGCCGACACTCAAGTGCACACGCGCCTACTGACGATTATGCCGCCGCCGGGATTTGGCGACGTTTTCGTGAGTTACACTCATCACCATTCGATTTGCCAAAGCAGGTTCAGATAACAATACAATTGAGTAGTAATGCGACAGGAAAACCCAGTCAGAAATTGCACTTAATAATACAAGTAATTTGAGCAAAAATCATGAGACAGCTTAGCAGTTTCGGTTCGCACATTGTCTTGGTTTATCTTCAGCCATTTCGTCGCAATTCGCCCTTGAAGTGTGCACCGCAGCCAAAAATTGCAAAAACATTAAAACACCCTATATGTGAATTCAAGGTCACTTAAGGTCACCGATGTTGATAAAGATAAAAAGCTCGTCACCAGTGTTCGTTATGATAAAAAGCATGTCTATGCTTATCCGCAACTGTTTTTACGTTAGACGAGCCAATACCGGTAAAACAACCACTTTTTAGAGGGGTACCCCTCTTTGATGCTCGCGCATGCAGGCCTTATTAAAAACCCCATTTGGGGGTTTAAGGTCGTTCAAAATTATCGAAAGTGATAAACGCAAAACGCTCGTCGCCAGGGCTTGTTAGTCCGCCCGAAAACGATAGTTTTCGGAAGGACTTATGTTTTACGCATGATGTTTTATTTTTTTGTCAATGCGAGATCTCCGAGATGCGTGGGCCGACCGGCGTGAAATTTTGCAGGACGGTCAGTACTAGGCCCTGTTTTATAATGCCTGTCCAAAATTTTTGGGGGCGCACCCCAAAAAAATTTCGGGAACGAAAAACATGCAAAATTTGGCCCGATTTCGGACGACTTCGAAGTTCGGCGGCAAGTATCTCCGAAACGGATGAAGGTATTCAAAATCGGATAGTCATTCCGTGTATGGCGATTCCTCCTGCGTTAGGGAAACAAGTATGGTGAAGTTCGGTCCAGTGACCTTGGAAATTTAGATGTGAAATCGTACCCCCCCCTAAAGCGCAATTTTCGGAAGACCGTATTTCGGCCCCTAGGAAGTGCTGCGCCCCCAAATTTTTACACGCGCTAGAGAATGACCAAGTCTTACTAGCGCACCCCCCACCGAAGACGAAAGCCCCTTTACAACTTTTTTTAAAGGGGGGTCAAAAATTGGCTTAAAATGCAATAAATTAGCGCTTATAACTTCGGAGTTAGGGGGTGTAGCTCGACGAAACTTTGGCACTTGACGCGGCTCTAGGTTGGGGTGTTAACGCAGGTACGAAATTTGGGGG
>Ga0209671_1004768_pt1 | contig 13539 bp, 7 predicted proteins | sample WorMetHERISLAND2_2_FD_187401 | JGI IMG/M metagenome (GOLD analysis project Ga0209671, IMG submission 187401) | Marine gutless worms symbiont microbial communities from Max Planck institute for Marine Microbiology, Germany - Olavius geniculatus... | ecosystem: Host-associated > Annelida >... | reverse complement strand
ATACAGGATGAATAGTAAAGGACCAAGAACAGAGCCTTGAGGTACACCATAGAGAGAACCATGTGGGGAAGACAGACTACCAGAGCAGCGGACACGGAAAGAGCGAGATGACAAGTATGATTTGAATTAGTTTAAGACGGTGCCGTGAATGCCAAACCAGGATGATAGACGAGAGAATAGATAGGGCTTAATAAATAGGGCTTAGCATTAAAAAAGCACATTTGAGACTGGCAGTTTTATCGATCGGCGGATTCGCGAATTTGAAATTTTTATTTGCGTCGAAACTGCTTTAGCATGAAGGGCGCACGAATGTGACAGACGTGCAGACCACGGTAGGGTAAAATATGTCACCTTAGTCGGCATCGCTCATCAGTGACGGCGCCTGGACGTTGCTTACGAAATTAAGTACGTTATCGTAGATTATTTTAGTCATCAATCAAAATGAGAAACGTCTACAAAAATATTGCAATTTGATGAATTAGCAGGCCTGCATTCATGTGTTTATCCAAAGCGATACAAAATAATTGTTGTTCTATTCGGAAGGCGGCAGCACGCGCTATGGTATCGTTGATTGGAATCACGCCGATTCGCTAGGTGGCAGCACGGCATAGCTCAGACTGGCATCGACGCTTTCTGTGATCGTAGTGTCGTAAGCCACCAAGTCAAAGTTCAGCAACAGTGTTTCCATTTCTAATACTTTCATCTGCTCCAGACTAGACTGCTTCTTCGTTTTTGGCCGACCGTGAGGTCGAGTCTTGGGTACGACGAGTCGTTTCCCTGTCGTCTGTCTGTAACACATGTATTGTGGCTAAACCGTACCGTACGTCGTAGTGGTCGGCGATGGCACCGTTGGATAGAACGATAACCAGTTCTTATTAACCTAGATGTCAACAGTAACCATGTCCTCATCTGCAGCGGTCTGGCCGCAAGTTTGAATTCAAAGTTGCCGCCTGCAGCAATCACCCACGTAAACTTGATTCTAGCATTCGACATAGCAGCGTCACCATAGCGTGTATTTCACTCTGCGAAATTGCGTTCTTTCCGGGACCGGCTGCCGAACGCTGCATGGCATTATCCGATATAGGCGTACAGTGAACAGGGCGAGCCCATTCGTCATTGGTTGAAGCGTACCTGCGCGTAGTCACGTAGTCACCGACGCCGTTGGACGGTGTCTACTGTAATGCATTACTGCTTGCCCATTTGTCAATTCGTCAAAAACTAAACCATTTCAGGTGAGTTCAATTCAGTTCAACTACGTCGCTCTGTACGCGCCTTTATAAAACAAACTGGGTCAAATGTTGGGCAAAACTTACCGTTTCCTCTCAAGCCGGTAGCTGTAATCATCGCCCTTTCTCATTTAGGGGAGCGGCGAATCTGGAATAGGGCCTTATTTTAGGATATAGGGCCTAGGCCTACCCCTCCCCACGGTAGAACAAGTTGTAACCCGTTACCCGTACAGTTTCTGGCTTTCGCCGCTGCCTTAATTGGCTTTTTCGCTAAGGGTCGGCCAGGCTGAGTTGGTTGGCCTAAGAGCATGCACAGCTTGGTCGAATACGAAAACGGCGTATCCGTCTACAGTCACTCAGACACTACAGTATGGTTAGACCATGGAGTCCTGGAATGGTAGACTCATAGGCCTTAGCCAATGTACGTTATACGAGTGCCATGCAGCGTCGAATAAGCCCGGTATAAGCCGGCGGCGGCACCAGGAAGACAGGAAGACATTAGGTCGACGGGCTGCGGGTGTGGCGTGGGCGTGTGTGATGCTATAGGGAAGAAGCCCGGCAGGGGCCGCCTGGCCGGCCTCGGGGTCATCGGCGTACAGCTACAGTGAACAGTACTGAGTGAAGACACAGTGATCAGCGATGGAGGTTCCGTGTAGGCCTATAGAAGGTATCAGACGATCCGTGCACCTTCTTGGATGCTGTAAGCCTATAGGGCTTATACGGTATAGTGAGGCAATTCGCACTGTTCCAATCTAACGCCGCCTTGTGCGAAATAGTCAAAAAACACAGAAAAATATTACAGATCTATGTATATTACTTGCTTAGTTTGCGTTCGTTAATATACAAATACCAAATTCTCTATCTGGATCGCATAACGATAGTTCCGTGGTGCCACCATGTGAATGATATAGACTTGTGTCGCAGCTCGAAATCGCCAAAAAATCCATAAACCCTCTATTTTGGCGTTCAAGGTCATTCAAAGTCATTGATTTCGTCGCCAATCGACTTCCTATTCGTGATTAATAGTAACCTAGGCCATATCTCGCACCGTTACTGAGATACAGCGACTTATTGGCCAAAAATCGCAGATTTTGCCCACCCTTTTCATTTAGCGCCCTCTTTCGGGGTGACCCTCTTCGAATTTATGGAAAAACTTTACGGTTCCTGAAACTAGAGTCTTCCAGACAGCCGACGGTGAAGATTTGGTGATCGTAGCTTACACCGTTTTTGACTGATCCACCCGTGTGACAGACAGACAGACAGACAGACGGACAGAATAATTGCGATGGCTAAGACGCGCTGAAAGCATGCAGTAGCTGCTTTCGCGCGTAGAAATTGAACTGTTATACTCAATCTGCGAACCACAGTTCAAAAATTTGTTTGCATCTTTGTTAACTTTTGCACCCTGGTACTTTTGCATTACCTGACTTTCTTTAACTTTCCCTGACCGCAGAAACCATGGCAGTGGACGAATCGTCTCGATACAGCCAACAAAGGGACTTCACGAATCGTCCCACAGTCGTGAAGGCGGTGATCTGTGATGAGGTCCCGTCCCGTGTATGGAAACTGCTCCGTACAGAAGCTGTTGGGCACTGTAGGCCTAGACAGGCACACACGGCACGCCAGACAGCAGCCTCCGCAGCTGATGCTGCTGATGATGATGATGGCACGTGACCGGCGCTGCAGCATCCCGGTATCTGCCCCCGCCGGCTAGTGATGCGCAAATCATCGCGATTCAACAACCGACTGGCCTCCACTTCGACGGCAGCTGAGCTCGAAGATAAATAATCGTGGCCGTGGCCTTGGCATATTTCATGGCCGTGATCGACGGCGTGTTCTGCCTGGATGCACGTCTGGTATACAAACGCAAAACGCTATCGGTCATCTCGTTCGAGTGGAGTGAAATTATGTCCAGACACTATAGGTAGTGAGAGATAGATTAAGTTGGTCTCGAAATACGTGCGGTTATTTTACGCCAACCCCGTTGCTTGCGTGCGAGGAAAAAAAGATTAGGAGGCCTATGTGGAGCAAATCGATGCAACCGGCGCATCTCTAAAAAGTTCTGCGCTTGCTCATCGCTGTACACAGTCGCTGAAACAGCGGCTGCGGAGACATGCCGCTGCGTCGGTATAAGTAACTTGACACAGTCGCTATTTTTAGCATCGAGTCTTCTCGGCAGTGGCCTGCGCCAGGCAGACAGGCGACACGTGCCAGGCGGGCGGAGGCGTGGCCGTGGCCGGGGGGAGGAGACGACGTGGCAGACGGGCGGCCTGCGACTGTCGCTATGGCCCCGCCCCCGTGGCCTGGCGTCACGTCACTGCTCGCTCATAGGCCTAGCGCACCTGCTGGCCGGCATAGCCTAGAGTCGCCGCTCACGGCGCTCACATTTCTGCTAGGAACGCAGGACGCTTCGGACGCCAGTGGCGCAGAAGATATCCGAGAATACAGAAGTTGTTTGCTTTGTCGTACGACGAACTTAAGTCAACAGCCTGAGAGCGCGTCGCCCTGCAGCGAATTATCAAAACCCGCTGGGTTCAGCTCCAGCCAGCATGGAGGTCAGTTGAACATTGCTGTTTTTTGGCGTGGCCTGACTTCGGCTGTGACTTCGCCCCAGACCCCTTAGGAGTCACAGCGCAGCGCAGGTGTAAGGGGTGTTACTTCTAAGGCAAGAAAGGGAAGAGAAAAGATGGGAAAAAAGAAAGGGAAAAGAAAAGAAAGAAAGAGAACGATGTCCAAGGTGTTAAATTCGTAACGTAAAGAACAACAGTAGCCTATTTGCAATGTTTAGGAGAGCAACTGCGCAGTATTATATTCGGCTCACTTTATGTAATGATGATGGAATGTGTAGCCTATCAATAAAGTGGCTATTTTTGTTTCACGATTTTTATTTAATTTTCATTGCCTGGTATTAGCCCATATCTTAAGCGGTCGCGCAATTGGTCAATGAAATCATTGTGGGCAAGGTCAGTGCGAGTCAAGTACTAAATAGGTCTTCGAAAGTGCTATATACGGGCATTGCCGCGGTAACCGGACACTTCGGACCTAAGACACTTTGGACTTAACTTTTAGGTCCGTCTTTTAAGACACTTCGGACCCGACCTAAAAGTACGAGACACTGCGGACCTATTTTTCAGCATATATTTTTCTGCATGTTACTATAGCAACAAGTTTTGGAGAATAACGGCTGTATATGTTAAGTCAAACATGAAAGCAGTGACGCCGGGTCGCTATAGTGCGCAGACTATAGCTGCACGGCGGCCGTGACCATAGTCACTCCGTTTGGATAATATTTTCGCAAGAAATGTATTATATTACGTCGTTTTCTCGTATTTATGTTATAAAACATGGATGTTAAGGCATGCCTAAAGAGCGGTAGAAATGAGATGAAAGCCGGGCCGTCATTTCATTTCATTTTCCGCAAGCCGAACGTTCTGCATATCGCGAAATTTATCTTCTGCATTCCTCTCGAACTGATTACATGTAGATGACTTACATTTTATACTGTGCTTTAGTTAATTTGTAAGTTTTCCCTGCTTACAATTCCAACTTAATCTATAGCCTACCGCACGACAGCGTCGAATCGTGTTTTTAAACTGTTTTTTTTAATTTTTTTTTGTTTCCATATATATCACGCGGTAGCGTGAAACCATAAGTTCCGGAGAAATTTTTTAGTGACAGAAATGTCCCATCTCCATGCGCATTGCGAGTGTCTATATTTTGCGACTTGCGAGCATAATAATTTGTCAAGTTTAGTTAAGTTGCCTGTATTTTTCTGTTTGTGCCGTCATTCGTGGTGAATAAAGACGTATATAATGTGAGACCTGTCTGTCATCGTCATGAAGGCAGAGTCGCTGTTCCGTCCTTTGTCCCGCGCCCCCGTTGACAGTTGAGACAGTCGGCCCTAGTAATAAACACATTAAATCTTGCGCTAATGTCTCAGCGTCGTATGGACACCGCGCGACGTATGTAAGCTGTCTTTCGTCGCGCTCGGACAGGGGGAAGGAACTTCTTTTATCGTCCTTTGTCCAAGGAGAAGGCTCCCGGCCGGCTCGGCTTGCTAATATATACTATAGCAGTGTTCCCATCCCGAGGAGTCACTGTTATATCCTGCAGTGTCTGTCTTTCTGCCTGGAACTGGAGCTAATGTCTCCCTCTTTCCCTTTCCCGCCGCGGTGGCGCCGCTATAAGTAAAGGGACGGATGCGCCGTCCGTCCGTGCAAGTTTGCCATGATGCCGCCTGCAGGGATGGACGCATCAGTTGCGGAGACTGCAGCAGGGAGGTGTGCGGACTGTAGAAAATCCCATCCGCCTTTGTTCCACAATTTTGACTGCTTTTCGTATCGAAAGGTTTTCCGCCCGTCTATAGTGCGAAAGTCCGTCTTCCGAGATTGGACTTTGTTTGCAGTGAAAATTAACAGCTTGGTTGTCGTTAATTCGCCGTTTACACGATTAAGCTGGCTCGACGAGCTGGCTATATGTTAGCTGGACGAGCCAGTTCGATGTTTCCTCGATCGTGTAAACGGGGTATTATATTTCGTCGTCGTCGTCGGTACCCTAAGCTTATTCGCTGAAAGTGCGAACATTGGTGGCACGGCAGACCTAGCTCCTCCAAGTTGTGCGATCCTGTGTCGACAGTAGCAACTCGTCTGTTGACAGATTTGTCCAGTCCTTGACGTCATCACACTACGCTCGCCGAGGTTTGTATACCCGTACGACTGCGAGCGGCTTCTATTTAGTTCATTCTGAATCCTGATCAAAAAAGCAGAAAGTTGAGATACTTCGGTCATATCATAAAAGGCAAAGACAAATTTTTCGAAAACTGTATTATTAAAGGGACCTTGCCCGGCAACAGGAAAAAGGAAAGACGAAAAAAAACAGCAGATGGATAGACAATGTCACTTCGTGGACGCGACTGAAGCTTGAAGAGGCAATTCGCAACGTGGACAACAGATCTGCACGGAGGACGGCGATTCCTATTTTCGGATCGAGGACGGCTAAAGGCAAGGCAAGCAAGATCAATCAGTCGAACCCGATAACAGTGGATCGGAGTCCGCCAGAGAGTAGATCCGCAGCGCGCACACTCTGAAGTTCGACAGACGACGGTCGACCGACCGAGCAGTGCCTGTGCCGGGTACATCCCGCTGTGTGCCGGTGTGCTAGGCATGCCTGCCGATGCTGACAGACTCGCGCTGTATAGTGTAGAGCACTGCCGGTGTCCACTGAAATGTCTCTCCCGTGAAAAATCCGCCCGGGGAAAGAAAATCACAGAATTGATATGTCTACCTTTCATTGAAAATCCCATACAAAGTTTCCTCATTATAGGATCGCCCCCAGAAAGGTCTCCCTCGGCCGAAAATTTGCCGCCAGGCGGGGCGGATTTTTGCCGGTAAATTGTCGGCCGGGGGAGACTTTTCTGGTGGGCAGTCCTATAATGGGACGCCGGCGCTAGCACGGTTGATGTCAGTCTGCAGCTGGGCCGGTAATCTAACGTCGACCCAGACCGACAGCTGCTTCCAGACCGGCACGACGCTATATTTAGCTACAGCTCTTCGCCGTGTGGCGACGGTCGTCTCACGACCGGCCTCTTCGCCCGTCCGAGCGCCTGCCGAGAACTTTCGTCCATCCTCTATGCGCGGCCTGTACGCCTCACTCGTGCGACGGAGCGCAGTGCTGGTAGGCCCGGTCGGGCGGTTACTGCGCGGCGTGCGTCCGCTACCAGGTCGCGTTGGGCGGACAGACGGACGCGCGGAGTGACTGACTGACAGACGGACTACATGAGTCGACTCACTCGCTATAGGCCGACGCAGCGTCGGACGGTCGCTGTCAGTTGGTCGGCAACTTGTACGTCAACACGAAGCTGCGCGTCATGTAATGTATAGCAGCCAAGTCCGTTCGTCCACGGAGTCCTGTATAGCACCTAATCTAGAATTCCACGGTCCGCCCGTTCGTCTCTGCTGCTGGATTAGAAGCGACGCGTCTATAGTTTCAGTCGCTGCGCAACGCCCATCATGACTTCTAGGATATCAGTGGATTAGCCAGAAATGTCAGTTGGGGTTGGGGGCCTCGTCTTCTTTTTCCCTCTGTCTCTTGCCTTTTCGTCCTTTCCCTCCCTTTTTCTCACTTCCTTACCGCTCCTTTTCTTTTTTTTCTATCCTCCTTCTCACCCCTTAGAAGTAGGACTCCTAAAATCAAGCCACGGGGCCTGGGGGAGCGCTGTGAGCTCCACCAGCGGGGTCTGAGGCAGAGCCCCGGAAGAAATCGAATTTGGTGCAACTATAGCTTTAAAATATGGCATTTGGTGGGAACTGTATTAATTATTTTACCGGGAATAAACTGATAAAATTGGCAGTATTACCTAGTGCAGTATGCTTTTTCTTGTTTGGAGATTAAGGGGCTGGGCTCCCTAGGCCCCCACTTCTTTACGCCACTGTAGGATATTTGCCTTGTCTTCATTCCTCTCTTTCTCTCTCATTGGTCATTGGCTGACGCGTACGTGAGCACAGTCACGTAGGCTACAAACGCCGTCAGACGGTGCTTGGTGTAAGGCATTACCGCTTGTCCATTGGTCAGTTTGTCAAAAAAACTAAACCATGTCAGTTCAGTTCAGTTCAGTTACGTCGCTCTGTACGCGCCTTAAAGAATGCTGGCGACCCCAGTCGTTAATATATGTCTTCATCAATACCCCATTTACACGATAGAGCAAACGTCGAGCAAATGTATTCAAAATGCACGTGATAATTGCTCGACGTCTGCTCGATGTTATGCTAGCATTCATCCAGCTAGCTTGACAAGCTATGGAAATCAGCATGCTAATTAGGAGGGCAGACGAGTTGTAATCGGAAGGCCTATATAACACGTGATCGGCTGTGAGCTAAGAGCCTAAGCCTATAGGCCTACATTTTAGCCAGTGGGTGGTTCCACCAGGCCTGCTCGATGTCTGCTTGATGTTTGCTTGATCGTGTAAACGGGGTATAAGTTGCTCAAATGTGGGAGAAAGGTTACAAAATTCATCAGTCTGTCGTACGGAATTTACGTTGCCGTTATATGGCATAGGGGCATTACGGTGTGACGTCACTGATCACGTGGTTGATCAGTAGTCACTGCTCGTTACTGACATGCACCGCTGCATGATGCTCTGTGCTCGTTCAATGCGGGGCCACGATTCACAAAGTCACCGTACTCACTCGTACCGCTCGCTCGTGTCCGTTCGCGTAAATTGTGACGCTTCGATTCACACCTGAATAAGATAGATAATTTGCCGATAACGCGAACAGTCTTAGGACAGAGCTGAGTAAAAACAAATAGTAATACAAATCTGTTTTCTCTGAAAAAAAACCTCGTTGGCTCTTCCAAAGGGTAACGCACCATTAGGACGAACCATGCCAGAATGGATACCATGGACGACAACATTCGTCCCAGTGGAGCGAATTTTTTCTTTCGTTTTGATGGGTCTTCGTTCTCGTAGGCCAAATTCGGCTTGAATCGCCTTAAAAGGGATGAGCTGCCACGCAAACGAATCTTCGGGTACGAAACGACAGTTCGGTACGAGGCGGGTTGGTGAATCGTGGCCCTGCGGTTATCAATACGATGGCGACGTGACCGGCTGCGCGACACGTAGGGACGTACGCTCGATGGACGGATAGCAACCGCGCATCGAGCACCGCAGCGCATTGTGGGAAATGGTCATACGCCACCTCCCGTACGTATACAAAAGCCGTTTTAGGACCGAAAACCCTCCCGCCCCCTTCGGTAGCCGGTGCTATAGCACAGCTTACGTTTTTGCTATGATTGTCTTTCAGGGGATATATAATTTCGTGCATGCTTTAAGATTAATATATGTAAAAAAACTGACCAGTTTACAACTGTGTGTAAGGACGATGTGATGATATCAGTCCTCTATAACAGCAAAAATCATTTGGGTAACATTAGATGGGGCTATGCATATGGCGACCTTACAAGCTGACTTTAGTTGGTAATCACTAACATAGTATAAAGCCTTCTTCATTTGAACCTACATATTTTTGTCCAAGGTGGCAACCGTAATCAGATTCTTGTGAAGCATTAAGTAAAGCATCAGCATAAATATTAAACAGAGCAGGCGATAAAATACCACCTCAACTATGCCTCTGCAACCAGGGAAAGGGGTCGTTCTACCAAGGTGTAGATTTGCTGCGATCTTGTGCCTGACGGGGGTGATTTTGTCGCGAGGAATGGTTTATGGCGTGGATGCGCCAGCCAGGCGTGACGGGCACACGACGGACGATATGATGTGATGTGATGTGCCATGTCTCGCCTACTAATTCGGATGGACGACGGTTCGCTGCCCGGCCCGGCCCGGCCCGGCCCGGCCGCGGTGACAAGCGGCCGATGACGCCGGCAGAATGCCGTTGCTGCAGGACTTAATTTCCGGTCTGACCAGGTGTGACTGGCTAGTAGCTGGATGGCTGGATCGTGTAGGAAACGACGCACACATCGCGCGGTGTGCCTGCCTGCCTGCAGTGGGTTATTGATGACAGATGCGGCAGAGCAGCATCAGCGGATTCAGCGACTGCATGAGAGCATCGTGGCCATCACAGTCACGACCGCCACTACACTTTTGGGCACAATAACACACCAAAATGTTTTTATCATAAGTTCTGCAATACTTTAATGATTTTGATAGAAAGTGATATGCAGTGTCTTGGATAAATTAGCCACAAAGTACGATACGATTTTTCAGCTTTGCCTAAAGCTAAATAATGTCGCCGCACTACCTTGCAAAACTTGCAAAGTAGCTGCTTTTGACAAATTGAAATAGAAAGATTTGAACGTCTGCCTTTAAATTCGAAGTTTGCACGAAAAAGTGTTCATGTAAAAACAAAACCTTACAACAGAAAAAAGTTATTGTGCCACAGAGTCAAAACAAACTGGGGTATTTTCCCTATGTTTATAATTTATGCTCTTTCCTCCCCACCTACATGGCGAAAAGCCCTGCGAAAAATATCTTATGAACAGCTTACTATAATCCAAAAATTGATTTGATAAGGCTCAAGGGTGTGACAGACACACGGATGGACAGACAGACACCAAGACGATGGCTAAAACGCGCGAAGCATAGCTGTCGCGCGTATAAATTCATTAGTCGGCTAAAACAACTCCACAAAAAATCGACGTGGTGGAGTTAGGGTCTATATCGTATATATCGCTCAGCGCCACCGAACAAAAAGGAAGAGAGATTAGACGTTATCTGTCAACTGGCGATTGGATGTCGAGTCGGACTTGGATTTGTTCCTAGGATTTTTGTTCGATTAATATGTTGTTCGAGTCATCGCGCGGTGCGGCCACTTCATAACTGTGCAGTATGTTATCTATACCGCTGTTTCTCGAATGAGAAGGACATAAAGAGGACGAACATGTATAGTGTATATGGACGCAGGATGCAGCATACAGTCGTGGGCGAATCTTCCCAGTAGGCGATACGCGGGCGTAGCTGTTGGTAGGCTTTATTAGTCAGGGAGAGACGGTACATCGCGGGGGACTAGTGTCCGGATATAATCCCCCTGGGCATAACTCCCACCCCCAGAACGAACCCCCTTTCTATTGCCAGGGTAGGACGGACCCCTCAGGATACAACCCCTCCTCGTTTGTTTAGCCGTGTCGTGTATAAAATATTTGGAGCTGCAGAAAAATAGTTTCCGAACAGAGGAAGGCAGAGAAAAAATGGATCGACGTCGTCAAGTATAGGCTAAAACAGGGATGACTTGCGGCTCGACTTGATGGACGTGGAGAATAGAGCCGAGTGGAGACGAAGAACCCGTGTGACTGATTTCTCACCCGAGGCATGAAGGAGAGAGAGGGGGAAATATATTCTTGCATTGGTCTTGCCGAAAAGTCGGGCATGGCAGAACGATATCCGTCAGTTAAGAGGGAAGGTTGTGTCCTGACAGGGGGGGGGTTCGTTCTAGTCTGTCCTATAGGGGTTTTCGTCCTAACCTGGCGGTAGAGGGGAAGCGGTTCTGTCCAAGAGGGTTATGTCCGGCAGGGGGTGTTTGGTCTTACCTTCCTGGGGGACTTACGCCGACGGGGCCTACGTCTGGTGGGACTGGGACAAAGCTCGGAGGCTGCTGGCTCGTGTATGATAGGACAGACTTCTGACGGTCCGTCGGTCGGTCCGTGAGTCCGCAAGGCACAGCACACCGCACACCACACGGCTCACACAGCTGCAGTTCATTTCTTGGCACCAGGAGGCGCCTCGGTCGCTGGTGTACCGGTGCAGCGAAACGACTGCGGGGGCGGCGGATTGGCGAAATTTCGATCCGCGGCGACGAGACGTCCGTCCGCAGTTTCACAGAATGAACGGCATCGTGCTAATGGCTGAACAGACAGCGACGCTACGATCAGCTCTGGCGAAATTTCACCACCAGACTGCTGAAGATCTTGGTTTGCATCTATCGTGGCAGAAAACTAAGATACAGCCACGCCCGTCGAGAGCCACAGCGGGGTTCGAAGAAACATTTTTGCGGGAGACTATTTTTGATTTTTTCTTTTTAAAATAACGCATTCTGGTGTACTTTATATTCTTGAGCGACGGCGGGCCCCAAACGTCGCTAGACCAAAAGTAACTTACCCCTCCCCCTCTTTTTATCCCCTCTCTTTCGACAGGTCTGGATACAGAACCTGGGTTCCGGTGATCCTCCTGCAGACATAGGTCCGAAGGTTGCTAAGAAAGCTATTGAAGCAGTTACAGAGTTCCTGTACTTGGGTTTTATTCAGTCGTCCTGACTCCTGAGTCTTCAATGTATATAGTTCGCAGTCCGAAAACCTCTCGATCCGGCAGGATGCGGGCGACTGAATGTTGGTCCTGTGGCTGTCGGCTCTGCTTTGCCGGCGTGTGTTCCTGGCGTCTTCCGGACTAGCTGGCGGCTGTATGGGAATGCGACGATCCGTGCACCTCGTTTGATGCTGTTGCTGGGCGATTTGTGTACCGTTCTTGCACTGATCGGATCTAACGCTGCCTTGTGCGAAATAGCCCAAAGCGGAGAACATATTGTAGGCATATACATGACTTGGTTCTCGTCATATACGTCACTGGTGTGAGTTCTAACGCTGTCTGCGCAGGCTTGGTTAGTTAACTTCGCACTTCCATAGTCGTCTGTTGGCTGCAAGAATTAACCAATAAAACAACACTCGTGGCATTCACTGTCCTGTTTTTCCTGGGCCTAGTGCGCGAATCGTCCCATAATCGCCAGTAGTCTGTGGATGATGATTGTCTGTGTATATCTGCTAGTGCATGCGTCAGTGAGTGAGTGAGTGAGTATAGCCTTCACGATGGACTGGTGCAGAGATGCACCCGTTGTCTGTCCTCCCGTCCCAGAGTCCCACTCCCGAGTCCCATCCGACGTGTCTGCAGGCACGGGTAACGCAACGCCCGAACTGCCTTGATACTTATGGCCATCTGCATTTACGACTCCGACTGTCGCCGACAGTTGAGTGGCGTCGGCGTCGTACTCGTAGGTGTGAATTGGGCATAAGTCCTCTCAGAGTCGCAAGGCTCATGGAGCACCGCCGATCTCTGTTTCTTCAGCCCTCAATCAGACACCAGCTTACACTGCAAGACCTGCACGGGGCTGGTGCATCGCGCGCGGCGAGTCGTGTTTGTTTACGTCACAGCTTTCGCTGGTACTCACTGTGTTCACCTGCGAAGGGATGGCCAGGCTGAGTTTTGGTGAGTTGATCCAGCGGCTGCTTATGTGCATGTTTTGCGTTGCCGTCGGTGGTGCGACATTAGTGTGACTCTCTTTGAAGTCGTCGGTTGACGTTAGTGTGACCGAGGGTGGCGGGGGGTAGCGCGGCGACCGCCCATGCGGAGACTGTGGGAGGAGCTTGCGTGCACAACAACGTCGCCGTCGTCAACTTAGCCAGCGTCCGACTTTAGGTCATGGAAAGAAAACGATTTCCCAGAGTGAGTGCAGTCCCATATACGCAATGGTGACGCTGCTAAATCAAATGTACAGTTAATTAACGTTTATTCCAATTTTTTGACGTTTATCACATCTATGGTTTTAGGGGAAAAATGACATTCTTGCCTTTCAGTATTTTGTGAAAATTTGTGGACTATACGTACGCAAGAGAGGCGTCTGTGGATATGGATATGTCCATGGATATCCATGAATATCTATAGGCTTTCGCGCGTCCCGTAAGCATTAGCTCCAATTTTTTGTCTACTTTGTACAGGACGGCTACTACTTTTCTGCGCTGATACGGAACTTCGAGCGCTGTACAACAGCGACTATATTATATGTGATGGGACTTTTGAGATGGCACCATCCTCGTT
>Ga0209671_1004766_pt1 | contig 13540 bp, 13 predicted proteins | sample WorMetHERISLAND2_2_FD_187401 | JGI IMG/M metagenome (GOLD analysis project Ga0209671, IMG submission 187401) | Marine gutless worms symbiont microbial communities from Max Planck institute for Marine Microbiology, Germany - Olavius geniculatus... | ecosystem: Host-associated > Annelida >... | reverse complement strand
TCATCCGCCTTCTTCGAAGAAGAAGCCGTTGACCGCTACCTTTATGCCTGGGTGAGGACTGGTGAAGGACTAGCGCCCCGCCGGTTTTCAAGCCAGAATTTCTATGTTCCCGGGGTAAAGCTCCGCCTGGCAATTTTGAGGGGTCCGACCAGGAATCGAACCCAGGACCTCTCGCTCTGCTAAATTATGCTGTACGGTTATAGTACAAGCAGATTAACTTGCTGCTGCTGCTGCTGCTGCTACTACTACTACTACTAGGTCAACTCAGCCTTTCATCTCTCCGTGTAAGTAAATTGAGTATTGGCCTATCTGACTGGGGTTAAGGCAGGGCGCATTCACCTGTGTCAGGTGGCAGGTAACACTGTGTGATCCCATATGGCAGGTGACGCTCCTTAGCTCTAAAAACGGGCTTTCATTTTGAGCTATAACATCACCTTAAACTTTTGACCTTTACTACTGCTAATATTGTGGAGGTTTGATGCTTTGATGCAGCCAACGTTGATTGTCACTTTTTATTGTCCATATCTAAGCCATATGGACAATAAAAAACTGCAGTTTTTTGAGACACGGTATACTAATACTGATACTACTACTACTACTAGAACTACAAGTAGTACAACTAATACAACTATTAATACTTGTAATTGTAGCGGTTTGACGCTCTAATGCGGCCTGCTGTGGACTGGGGTCCATCGCCAGAGAGCGGTCGGCTGGAAGATTATCAGAAGGCAGAACAGCAGATGTCGGATCTACCACCGATCGCCCGCTGGCAGCCTGGCAGCACCAAATACGACCCTGTTCACACCGTTGACTTGCACACTGTCGACGTTGACACCAAGATCTAGACATTGTCTGTAGTCCGAACAGGGTCTGATAGTCTGATGATTTGATGGTTCGAAGGGGGTTTGGAAGTTCGGAGGTTTAGACTGCAAATTGCAGGGCTGAAAAGAAAATGTTTTTTTTGAAAAAGCCCTACATGGTGGTCTTTATTAGGTTTCGGATTTGGGGGTTGAACCAGAGTTTTTTTCTGAAAGGCCCAACTTTTTGGGTTTAATTTAGTTATTAGAGTGAGCAACTAAAGATCCAAAAATGTGCCAATTCATAGGTTTAAAGTGCTAAAAGACTTAACCAACCATAAATTTACGGTTGACTTATTTTTAAAACATTTACTAATTTTATCACTAACCCATAACCCGAGTAACCTCTGGGAACAGGTTAGATTTGCGATTGAGTGTGGAAATCATAGTCAGTGGGAATGTATGCTGTATAGGGGGAAACGTAAAAGCTTCGGACTGTTGAACCGTCAGGTTATCAAGTCGTCAACCTGCCTCAGAAATCTTGAGTATCTTAATCCGGCCCTGAACAGACCGCGCACTGAACTGAAGTCAATCTGAACTGAAGTGAACTTCAGCGAACTGATTAGACTGAGTTTGTGTGAGACTACGCACAGTCTGGAATGCCTATTTTGCATCAATCTGTACAGAACAGAACTGGTTGACTTTTTGCATCAATACCAACGATGGCGTCATGGGCTGAGAGGCAGGGGGCCATTTGCCCCTCCCCCTCCCCTGCTTATATTTTGGGCTCTCAGATAACTGTCTGTGAAATTTTTCGTATAAAAAGCCAAATTTGGGGCTAAAAAGCCCATTTTGGAGAAATTCAGGAGCAAAATTGAAAGTTTGAGCACTCGTGGTCTCTTCAGTCAGAAAATTGCAATTTTTCCCTCGCCTGCTTTTTTGCCCGTGACGTTGCTGAATACAAATGCGCTCAGCACGGGATTGACAATTAGACTGTTTGCCCCATCGTGACCTAGGCTTCTCCAGATAAACAGGGGCCAGACTCGGTCCATATTTTGTGGGAAAATGTAAGTAGAGACCATTTTTTGGTTTTAAATGCATGTTAACACACTGGGGGTAAAACCTCTTTAAAAATCAGTTTTTTTAGTTTGGAATAGGTTAGGTTCAGTTCTAGTAGGACAAGAAAAATCAGAAATGCGATCTTTTCCCATCTTATGCATTTAAAAATAGAACAAATAAATGTTTGAAATTTAATTGGAGTTTGCATTTTGGTTACATTGTTACTAGTTTAGATTGTTGGAAGTAGAAACTCCGAAAACTATCGGGAAAAAACTAGGAGCTTAAATTCTGTGCATGAATGAGCATAAATATGTATTTAGTCAGCTTCTTGATACGACCGAGGTAAGGGGCCTACACTAACAATCCTGTCCTGCACCTCTGTAAATGTCTAAATCCCGGTATTGATTGCGATACTTGCTCGCCATTTGCGTTTGCATTTTGCCGCTGTTTGTCCGTTTTACGCATGTATATATTTGTAACTTTGTCCGCCCGCCACATGCACGTGTGCACAAGTTTTTTTTTGTTTTTTGAATCTCCCGTTACATAACAGACTGGAACGAATGTCTGCAACGAACATCAGGTGATGTTAATCAATTATGCTGTGCCAGTTCCCCGGATATGTGCGAACCGCTTTGGTGCAGAAGTGCGACAGAAATGGGAAAATGTCTTGAAATGTATAAAAAAGAAACTTTGGCTTGCTGCAAGCATGCTTGAAGCTGAGATAGTTGCCGTGATATTGCGTAGTCAAGTCGTAATTTTACATAAGGTTTCTGTGTTTGGGAAAAGTCTATGGTTATTGACGCCATTACGTTTACAGGTACTATACCATCCCTCAAAAGAACATGCCACTTATTTTTTGAATAGCTCCCTGATACATTGGCTGATTCAAATAGTTTTTGGCATGCAACATTGCGGTGAAACTTGATGAAAATGACTTCCTAGTTTTGCTTGCCTCATCATAATGCTGTTGCCACACTAACTTGTGAAATGCAGAAGTCGTAGTTTGGGTATTTGCAACAACGAACTCATACTGGATAGCACCAGTGTTGCACGAAGTTATTCAAAAAATTAAAAGTGGTATGTTTTTCTGAGACACCGAGTATATAACATTTGTGACACTTCTCAAGATGTAGCGTTCAAACTTGTACCCCTTGTACTTGTACGGTCAGTTTACATTTATACCTCCTTTTTTTCTTTCTTTCTTTCCATGTCCCTTTGAGGGAATGGTTGCTGAGAAAACAGCGAAAAACTTAACGACGTTCTGGTCCCCCACCATTGCTCAACCCGCAAACACATTTTTGGGTACACTTTTTACGGTACAGGAAGTGGACTGCATTACTCTTCGGATAATGGAACACAAGGCCGTCAGCTTTATTTGCATGCAGTAGGAGTAATTTATTTTGATTTGTAAAGTTTAGGGGCATAGCTGTCCAGGGAAATCTGGTGGCTATGAACTTTTCTTCTCGACGAAGCATAAACTCATTTACTGTTTTTGTACCTGGTATGAACACGTTGTATTGCATACTGAAATGTCCATACAGTAGGCCTACTTTGTGCCAGTTAATTCTGTTCTAACTTGATGATGTGAATATTTTCTTAACTGTTGTTTCGGTGTGTATCTTACCAGCAGGGCTTCCCAATCAGGCCCGTCGAGAGTGGGGTGGGGGAGTTTACCCAAGCGCCGCGACGTTCTGGGGCCCCCGCTGTCGTTCGAAAATGTAATATCGTCTGAATTGAGCTTACGTCAGTCGTCAGTTATTTTGTGACGATTTTTCAACAAATCTGACTTTTTTGGTTGAACGAATGCATTTAGTAGGTTTATTCTAGCCCGCTTCCCAGATACACCCGGGCCCCACGAGAATGTTTTGCAGGCCCTGCAGTGGCTCTTCTCTGGTCTGCTTCCGATTTTTTGCACTGTTTAAAATGGCAAAATATGCTCCTGAATTCTTTTAACGGTTAAGAATTAATTGAATATTCTATCTTGATCATTTTAATTAGGCAGCCAGTGGATTTATCTGATGGTGAAATTCAGGACTGAGGATTTTCAGTCCGCTGTAGGCCAAATGTAGCAAAATAACTCGCCACAATCATTTTCATTTCTGTCTATGCTTTTCTGAATGCCGCGTGTTTTTGGCATGTTTTATGACAAATTTGGAATCCCACATTTTCTGTAGAAATGTTGGGAAAAGATCTGCATGCCAGGATACGCTTGGAGCCCTGCCCTGCTGGCTAGGAAGTGCTGTCAGTCAAGTTGTGTTCAGTTTCATGAAACGGTTGATGAGTTTTGCACAATTCGTTTCTTTGTTCTGTTTGTCGTTTGTTTGAAATAAAGAATAAAATTTGCTTGGTCAGCACTCTGTGTGTGTATTGTGCTCTTGTAGTGTGTGAATTGGTCTACATTAATTTCAGAACTTAGAAGGGAGGGGGTTGGGTGTTGAAGCTGTTTTAATTAGAGGCGTCAAATTAGCTCTCGCATTACAGAAATTAACACACATGCGTAAATTTACTAAATTGTGAAACAGGAGTTCCAATGTTCCATCAAACGACGGTTATTTGACGCTCGAATAATATTCAAGTTATATTCAAGCGACTAGAATTGTTTTGTCGCCTTTCTATCATTATTGTCATGGTCCTGCGACACAGCCCTGAGTGCTCAGAATTTAAAGTTTGGCCCCGAATTCCATGAAATGGAAAATTTCCGGCCCAAAATTTCGTATTTTTAGAAGAACGTTTTCGACAGGCTTAAATTAAGTGGTAACTACCCCCTCCCTCTACGCCACTGATCAGTGTGGTGAATGCTATTCAAATTTCAATTAGTGAAATCTTCAAATTTCAATTAGTGAAATCTTTTCCTAAAACTTTGAGGTCAATAATAAATACGGCAGCTGTCGAATTAACGCATTAACATGACGCGATGATGCGCTACAGAATTAGCGCGCGCTATAACGCACATGAGTAAAAACATAAATTTACTAAATTTGTGAAGCAGAAGCTCCAGCATTCCATTAAACTGCATTTATTTGACAATCAAATAATATTCAAGTGATTAAAAGTTGTTTTGTTGTCATTCCGTCGCTGCTGTCACGGTCCTGCGACAGCCGCGAGTTCGTCAGTCACCCTTTCGATGTAGTATCAGCAATTATAATGATAATAATAGTATCATTTATAATGATCGTTATTTAACACGTTAATTGCGTTAAAGCAATTAACGCCTCAACAGCACTAATATCAACTATGCATTATTAACGTGTTAACGCATGCGTTAAAACATTAGCAAAATGTGTTAATGCTAATGCTCACGAGACGCGTGAAAGCCTATAACATGCCCATGCTTATCATTCTGCAACCATTTTCACGAAAGACATGGCCAACATCGGAAAAATAGCTACTTTTACGGGGACACCGTTCTTTGATGCCCTCGTGCGCAGGTTTCCTTGAACCTAGAAAATCGACTGTTGAAATGTACGTTCAATGTTGAAAATTTCGTATGCAGCTTGTCCGTGTCAATCTCAATTGGTTTCGGCGCAATTCGCTCTTGAAATGTGTCTTGCAGCCCGAAATCGCCAAAAAATCCACAAAACCGTTGTTTTAGCGTTCAAGGTCATTGAATTCGGTAGCAATCGAGAGCTAATGTACGACTTCCTATTAGTGATTAATAGTAACCTAGGCCCTATCTCGCACCGTTATTGAGATACAGCGACTTATTGGCTAAAAATCGCAAATTTTTTCCCACCCCACTCTCATTTAGCGCTCTCGTTCAGGGTGACGCCCTTCGAATTACGGAAAAGCTTTACGGTTCGTGAAAAAAGGTAATGGAGAACAAAATGTGGGAGCGGATACGAATTGCTCAATGCGGGTGAATTGGCGAGTGGCGTAACTACAGTGACCCAGCAAACCCCGCAATGCGGGGTCGGATCTAAGGTGCCCACGATTATGGTAGGCCTATTTATTTTTTAAAGAAAGCAAAAACACGAAACTTGATGTCACCCAATTAAGTTTTTGGGCCGCCAGAAGAAGATGGCAGGAGAAGAGGGAGCTTGAAGAGAGAGGAAAAGGAAGGAAAAGGGGGCCCTAAATGATTTTCTCGCAGAAGGCCCAACATTTAAAGTTTCGTCACTAGACTTGGCACGCCTGCATTCCATAGGCTATTTTTTGACTTGGTGACGCCCTTGACGGGAGAACGTGCTACACAGTTTGAAATGTAAGCCGAGAGCCTGAGACATTGATATCCACGTCAGCACAGTTCTGAACAGATGCATTGTTTAGGCCTTAGAAATGATGTCAACAGAGCCGAACAGACGTCGATAGTAATCACGGCGATCTTACGCAGAATCAGCTGTGACGAGTCATTGACTACCGCTCGAGAGCTTGCAGCAAACCCCGGATCAAGACGATGAATGCGACTGAATTCGTCAGTGAAGACAACAGTATTACAGTCAAACCGGATTACAATAGGAAGCTAGACCCGGACTGGGGCAGGATTTATGAGTTCCAACGGGTTTTTCCGTACGTATATGCGGCGCTGGGAATTCCGGGCAACATTCTGTCGGCGATAGTCTGGCTGAGACTTCACAAGAAGAATTCTTCAGCCGTCTACCTGGCAGCGCTGGCCATCATCGACCTTGTCTTTCTGCTGAACGAAGTCGCTTTTAAGCTACTGTTTAACGCATTAGACCGAAATCACTGGCTCTTGAGTTGCCTTGTTTTTATGTTCCAATCCCTCCTCAGGACGGAACCTCTGCTGGTGCTCGGCTTCTCCGTCGAACGTCTACTTGCCATTTGCTGGCCGCTAAAAGTAGGTCTACGCTTATTAAGTTTGGCCTTTTACGTGCAAAAGACGCATTAACAAGAAATCTGAGCTAATGCTCATGAGACGCGCGAGATCTTAATTATGGCAGTTCCTGTTCGTAGGTAGGCCCCCTAATCTTAGTCTATCTTCATCCATTTCGTCGCAATTCACTCTTTTGCAGCCAAAAATCGCCAAAAAGATCACACAAAATCAATATTTTTAGGGTTCAAAGTCATTCAAGGTCATCGATGTTGACATTTCTAAGAAGCTCGTTGTCAATGTTTGTTATGATAAGCAGCATGTCTGTGCCTATCTGCAACCATTTTCACTCTAGACAAGCCAACAGCGGACAAATAACCACTTTTCAGATGAATAACCCTTTTTGACACCCGCGTGCTCAGGCGTCCTTGAATATAGAAGGTCCGGACTTGGACCGCTAATATCTACATTCTATGCTGAAAATTACGTACGCAAGTTGTCTTGGTCTAGCTATTTCGGCGCAATTCACCCTTGAAATGCGTGTCGCAGTCAAAAGTGGCGAAAAATTCACTAAAACCCCCTATTTTGGGGGTTCAAGGTCATTCAAGGTCATCGATGTTGACATTTCTAAAAAGCTCGTCGCCAATGCTTGTTATGATAAGCAGCATGTCTGTACGTGCCTATTTGCAACCATTTTCACGTTGGAAGAGCCAATATAGCGGCAGAATAACGCTTTTTCAGCTGGGGGTGCCCCTGTTTCGCCCCCTCGTTCGTGGGGACTCTTTTTACCCAGGGGCATAAAATTTTGTCACGAATCACTAAAGACCCTAAGCTATCCTATAGTAAAACCAGAAGTCTCTATCTCTCCTGGTCTTGAAACGTCTTGCAGGACGTGACGGACAGACAGAATTATATACGGTAGCACGCTATAGCTAGCTAGCTCTCGCGCGTAAAAATGAGCCTAACGAATAGGCCTAATGATAGCCGAATCGCACCTGCGACGCCGACGACTGTCGCCGACAGTCGCGTCGTCGTCATAGGGACGTACGTGTGAAGTTGAATTGCCGACGCTACTCAAAATGTCGGCGAAGTTATGACTTGCTTATGACACTGATGACTAGCTTATTCCAAGTTAAGGTGGCCCTACACTTCAGCGACTTTACTCAGAATGAGATATGACTAATCCTGAATTTGCCAATGTTCTAAGAATAATTTTTTTTTATCTAACTCTTCTGGGATACGTGAATTCAGATAGCGCATGGTCAACATCAAACGACGTCGCTGCAATGCAGGCAGGCAGTTAAACGACTAGTTCGCTTTACGTCAATTTGACAAAATTAACTAGCCGATTTTTTTCCAGCGGTTACGCGTAAAATCTTAGGTCTGTATCGGTTAAGCCGACTTAGGCGTAAACTTTTTGGGCGGCGGCGGCTAAACGGAAAAAAAATTTCGGCGACGGCGGTTTATGGCGGGGCTTAAGGGTCTATTCGTTCCTCTGTCGCTGGATCCGTCGCCCGTGCTGCTGCCGCCTACAGGTCGGTGTTTCGTCTTGTCGCTGCTGGATCTGGTGCCCGTCCTTTCGTCGTTGGATGCGCCCTCGATCCGTGCTGTCGTCAGTAAGATCCGTCCTCTATGAGCAGTGTGTCTTCGCGTCGTGAGTTGGTGTAATTTGTTTTTTGGGGGCTCTTTTCTAGCCTATTTGTGCGTGTTTCTGTAAACTTTCTGAGTTTTTTTTGTTTTGTTGCCTCTTAATAACTCCTGCGTTTGTTTGTTTTGTAATTTCAAGCGTCTGTATCTGTTTTGTATGGACTCTAAACCGTCCTTGTGGAAATACACGGTGTTCATTAAATTTTGCTGATATTGCATAGATCTGTTGTTTTGTCTGTTGGACTTCTTCCGAAACTAGACTTTAGGCCTAGCTATTGCATGCTGTCACAGGCCGCGTTGAACTGTGAACAGTGCTGTACTGAATTGCTAAATGTTGTTAATTGTGTATTTTCCATGTATTATTTTGTGATAAAATTTTAAATATTTTTTCTCGTATTATTATAGAACCTGTCAATTCATACTGCTTAGTATTTCGATTTTCATTTTGCTTTTCTATTTTTCTTGTGTTTTGTTTCTTGTATTTGTTTATATGTGCGCCCGTGGTTTTTATGATAAAATAGAAAATTGTGATTTATTCTATATTTGTGTTGATTTGATGCCTCGGCTAGGCTGTTTTGTTTATTCAGTAAGAACTCGCAGCGTCGCCACCCCAAGGTCGTGAAATTCGCGAAGCCAGCTCTACGTGTGCTTCATTTAGGCCCCTATGCTTCATGTATTTGTCCTCGTGTAAACGAGCCGGGCCGGGTATGTGGGTGGGTGTGTGCAGGCGACATTCTGGTGTACAACCAGCAGAGCGAAGAAAGTCAGCGTGAGTCTGACATTGGTCGGTCTAACTGCCACAGCTGTCGACTGGGTCTGCCGGCGTTTCTGCGTGCGTGAATTTTCTTCAGACTTTGATCGTACGATTAGCACTGTCTCTGAAGCGCTCGTGCCGGTGGCTGTTCTAGTGATCAACGTGGTGGTCGCTGTGCAAGTACGTCGAGCGGCCAGCAACGCTGCCGCTAATCTTGGAGTTCAACCGCATCACCAGCAGACTTCGATCTACAACAACTCGGCGGTGCCAACCGTCATGCTCATCGCCACTTCCATCATCTACGTTCTCATTTACAGTACCGAGGGTATTCTGATCGCAGCAACCGAATTGCTGCGCTACAATAATTACGTGTTAGGCTTACGTCTCGTCCTACTTAAAAGCAGCTCAGTCACCCACTATCTGCAGAAATTCGTTTTCGCATACAACTTCTACGTGTACCTGATTACAGGCAAACAGTTTCGTGCTGAGCTGCGCAAACTTTTATCTCGCTGTCTTCCTTCGTCGTTTGCTTCGGCCCCTGCTACTTCTGTTACTGGTAGGCCTACTGCTGCTATACCCATGGTTGCTGCAGCTGGTCAGTGATGAAATGCACAGCTCAGGCCCGTCGAGAGGGTGGGGTAGTGGGGGGGTAAGCTACCCCGGGCCCCACGAGGTTTGGAGGGCCCGCCGTCGCCCAAAAATATAAAGTGCACCAGAATGCACCATTTTGAAAAGAAAAATTCAAAAATTTTCTCCCCAGAGGGGCCCCACGAAAATGTTTGGGGCCGGGTCCCACAAGAATGTTTTTCCGGGCCCCGCTGTGGCTCTCGACGGGCCTGGCACAGCTCCTCTCTTAATATTGCCTAACTTCAAAACTTGATGGCTTGCTGAAATTTGCTTCATTTTCGCTGTGTAATTTGCGTTATAGCCTACCACACAACGCTTCGGTCGTTTTAGCAGGGTTCATAACAGATCTTGCCCGTTCATTCTTAAAAACACAGAAAAACCAAAATTGCTGTAAACTTTTCCCGCCGCAGGAGTATGCGCGGTGTGCTAAAGAACAGGATTGCGCAGTTCTTGACGGACGGTCGCATAACGTTGGCACTGGACAGACGTATTTCCTGCTTGTAGTCATAGTTAAAGGCCTTTGTGTTTGTGTATACTGTGATGATGTACAGTGAATGCATGTGAAATAGGCCTAACTTTGTTCCATTCGACGCGAAACGGGCTATTAGAGTGTATTGCATGTTTCGAAGCGTGTTTTTCTGAGTAGGCTATGTAAATCACCATCTTTTGTTGCACAGCGCAGCCACATAATAATAAGTGATATGTAGGCCTAATAGGCCTACCACTCATAATTATTATGAGTGGTAGGCCTATTACAGGCTGTCTCTCACGGTTGACCGTGTCTCAAAACAACTCACTTTTAATTTTTTTAAAAATTACTCCGTGAAACTTTGGCCGATCCTAATAATTTTTGGCAAGCAACATCAAGAAGAAACTTGACGTAAACCACTATCATTTTTGCTACCTCTCCTTAATACTGTTGCTACACTACCTTGTGAAATTCAGAAGCCGTAGTTTGGCCGCTTGGCGGTTTACAACAATCTTGTACATGTACTGGGTAGCACGAGAACACTGGAACGACTGTCTACAGTAGGCCTACTGTTGTAGGCTATAATATAGGCCTATTTTACCTTGCGTTAATGTGTTACCCCGCTACAGTAGTTACAGTAAACTCTCAGCTATGATTGTATGCTTTGTAGTGTGTTTGCTGAATTTGTAAATTAGCACTTTTTACTGCACCATAACGCGACACCGAAGCGGCCATTGGCGGTTCCATATCCTAGAGGTGGGGTGCTACAGTACCCTCAAACTTTGGCACAAAAGCAGCCCCAGGTTAATGTGTAATGCATAACCCGTTGGTCATGGGAAGTTCCATCGATCGATGACACCGGTGTAAGTAAAGGCCACCCTGTCCAGTGAGATTTCGGGGCGAGCACTCGCCTCCAGATTTTCGGGGCTGGAACGGCGAAGCCACAGACTGGGTGAGAGCCCGGATCTGCATATTATATTACTCGCAAAAACAGTGAAACGGCTATTCTACAGCCGTATTATATAACTTATATACTCAGCTATCGACCGATCATGTTGCCTGTGTGTTTCGTACAACACTAACGTTATGACATTTTATACCCACGGCGGCCACCCGACACTGCTAATGAGGATTGCATTCACAATCAGTCAATCAAGCAATCGTTTATTACGCCAAAGACAGCAGGACAAACATACAAAATGCGTATAAATTCATATAAAACACAACACAGAAAGCTAAAAATAAATGTCCGCAACAAACGAGTTACTCGTTTTGATCGAGATTCCCATATCTCTAACGAAAAGTGATACAGACAAAGTTCTATATTCACCCGCAACAACAGCTGCGCTGCAGCAAATCGATCAAGCACGAGACGTGACAAGGAATACTATCAGTGGCGTAGCTATGAGGGGGCTAAGGAGCCCAGCCTCCCCCTATTATCCCAGACAAGACACCACACACGTTTAAATTGCACTAAATGTGACAATTTGGTCAGTTGATTCTGAGAAAAATAAAACTGTTGCCACCAGATATCATATTTTAAAGCTAACATGCATCAGATTCGATTTCGGCTGGGGCTCCGCCCAACCCTTGCTAGGGGAGCTTACAGCGCTCCACAGACCTCCTAGTTGGATTTTAGGGGTACTATTTTACTTCTAAGGGGACGGAGGGAAAGGAAATAGCGGGAAAGGGAAAAGAGGGATATAAGTAACGAGGGGAGGAAAGAGGAAGAAAAGAAAGGAAGAAGGACGAAAAGGGGAAGGAAAGGAAAGGGGAAGGGAAACGAGCCTCCCCCGAATTCAGATTTGCGGCTACGTCACTGAATTACAAGTGTACATCTTTCAGAGGAAAAGTAATTTAGTTTGGTCCATCTGATACGGTACGTCATTGGTTATGTTAGAACAACAAGTAATTTGAGCAAAGCCCATGAGACGCGCGACAGCTTACAGCAATTCCTGTTCGCAGGTTTTTCTGGTCTATTTCCATCCATTTCGTTGCAATTCACCGTTGAAGTGTGTGCTGCAGCCGAAAATCGCAGAAAAAATCACTAAAACCCCTATTTTGGGGGTTTAATGTCGTTCAAGATCATTTATGTCGAATAATTAAAAGCTTGTCAGCAGTTATTGTTACGACAAGCAACAAGTCTATATCTATCTGCAAGCGCTAGACGAGCCAACAGCGGTAAAATAACGACCTTTAATGGGGGGTACCCCTCTTTGACGCCCGCGTGCGAAGGCCTCCTTGAACCTAAGGGGTCGGGACTTGAACTGCAAAAATCTACGTTTAATGCTGAAAATTCCATATATAGGTTATCTTGGTCTATCTCAAGCCATTTCGGTGCAATTTACTTTTAAAATGTGTGTTGCAGCCCAAAATTGCGAAAACGAGCATTGCAAACTTACCAGTTACCACCACCCCGCCACCAGAAGACACAAATAGCAAAATGACGCAATAGCAACCCCACAGACAGGGCACAGGGTGTGCCAAAAATGACCGAACTTTTTTGTCAGAACTTCGTCAAATCTGCACCAAATTTGACAATTTTTGGCATTGTCCACCTCACGTAATTTATGTCAATGCACTACCGTGTAAAACGCAGATGCTGAAAATCGGTGTATAATGCTGAGTTGTTGTCTCCGTAAAAGTTCTAATGACTCAATTAAAACACAATGAACTAAAATGTGATTTATTCAGCATAATTATAAGTTTGTGTAAGAATTTGCTTTTTAAATTATCCCAATTTATGCTTAAAGTGTACACAGTGGCTTAGACGTGGTGCCACGGCTGACAGTGGTATTAACGATCAACTGATCAAAATGCACAGCACTCATTCATGAATAAAGTGTGTTTTGAGAAAAAGAAATGCAAGATTATGCAGCGTAACAATATCGTATAACACAATCAACTTCACTCGTGCTAAACAAAATATGGTGTACCTGCTGAGTAATAACTCAGTAATCTCTTGAGTGACTAATCTTTCCACAGGCTAGAGTTAGATAAGAAACCCAGTTGTTGCTAGGGTGGGCCGACCGTACCACCTATATCCAAAGACCAGCATCCGACTTCTGATCACGGAAACAAACGATGTCCAAAAGTCAGTACAGTCCCATACACTATGGTGATGTTGCTATATCAAACGCTACAATTAACACCAGAATGCAATGCGGTAATTCGGCGCACATACATGTAGGTGATGGCTGGAGGAAGAAACTAAATTGCATTCAAAATTGTGGCTAAACTGCTGCAGATAGACATGGTTACTATTGACAGCCTATAGGAACTTGTCATCACCTTATCCAACCGTTTAGTCACTACCGCATGATTAGCATTGCAAAGTGTGTCAAGGTCATCCAAGGTCAATGATTTTTGCATCACGTGAAAGGGCTTACATGACTTCCTATTAGTGATCAATAAAAACC
>Ga0209671_1004759_pt1 | contig 13546 bp, 9 predicted proteins | sample WorMetHERISLAND2_2_FD_187401 | JGI IMG/M metagenome (GOLD analysis project Ga0209671, IMG submission 187401) | Marine gutless worms symbiont microbial communities from Max Planck institute for Marine Microbiology, Germany - Olavius geniculatus... | ecosystem: Host-associated > Annelida >... | reverse complement strand
ACCCTGCAGGAGTTAAGCCACGCTGCCCTAGATAGGCAGCGGTGGGCAGCGATAGTAAGAATGGCGTCAGACACCAACGGGCATTGAGCCCACGGTTGTCGATGATGATGATGATGGTGGCGTGATGGAAAGGGAATTTGATGTTTCCACAGCATTTCTCAGACGTTTTCCTTCAAGGTCATTTAACCTGAAATGGCCTAACTCGAAGTAATTCTAGACAAGTGGATTAGTTAAGTAAAACTGCACGTCTGTTAGCGGTGTGATGTCAGAGCTGATGGTTTGCATGCAGGACGAAGACAGAGAGAGCAGTCGTCTCAAGTCCGTGTTCACATCGACGGAACTGAAAGCCGAGCCGAGTTCAGTAGCTGTGAATGCACTGCGACACATAGTGGAGTCGAACGCCGACGATGAGCTTGTGAAATCACTGGAACAGCAGGACGTCTGGCAGAAAATCAGAGATGAGGAAAAGTACTGGCAGGGATACATCATCTTGGCACGGTCAGTAGCAGACGTTTTAGCCATCTTCCTTTTGTGCATTGATTACTGACTAGCCTGCTTCTGTGGTGTTTTTAGTACTGATGAATATACTTTTTCTCTTGTAACCATATCCACAAAATAAGCATCTAAACAAAAACTGATATTAATACTATTTAGTGGTAGTAGTAGTAGTTGTACTGGCTGCAATAGCAGCAAATACACTGAATGCCAAATACACGAGTTGAATTCACAGAAATGCCTAATACACCATGTCTGGAAAAAAGAACGTCTCAGATATTTTCGATTGTAATTTAGAGAAGAATTGTCGGATTTTAATAATTTTTGACACCAATATTTCTGACACAGCTGGCGATCAAATAACTATCCAATTGTTTCACCCCACCCATTGTCTGCTTTTGCACTTCCTGGGAAACAAAATTAACGAAATATTGTGATCTTATCCTATTTTACCTGTTCTGGTTTTTCCATTTAGTGCAGAAGCAGACATTTAGTGAGGTGGGGACTAAAATGGTCATTTGATGGCAAGCAGTGTCAAAAATGTTTGCACCAAAAATTATTAAAAATTTGTCTGTTCTTCTTCATGTCACAATTGATAATGTTGGAGGTGCTTTTTGACGTATTTTCATTCATTTTAACTCATATTTTGTTGTTTGTGTTTTTCCCAGATAGTGCAGAAACAGACATTGGGTGACGTGGAATATTGAATGGTCGTTTGATGGCCAGTTGTGCCAGAAATATCGGTACTGAAAATTATTAAAATTGGATATGTCTTCTTCAAGTGACAATCGATAATGTTTGGGTTTTTTTCCAGACACGGTGTAGATAATAAACATGACAAATCATTTTTGTATTATTACGTTCTGTAGGCATGTAGCACAGTCACATCCACACATGGTTTCACATCTTATCAGTCACTTAAATCCAGTCCTCTCAAGCCTCTACTATCCACAACGCATCATGGCAACTGCCGTCTTTGGCGAGGTAATGACATTTTATCTGTGTATCATTATCATTGTTGTTTTAGTTATTGTAATCAGACCAGAATAGTTAGAAGTATATATATATATGTGTTTGAAAAAAGAAATCCCTGACATTTTTGACCGTAACTTTAAAACCGATTATCAGATTTTGATAATTTTTGGTAAGAATATTCCTAACACAGCTTGCCATCAAATGACCGTTCAGTTGCCCACCTTACCCAATGTATGCTTCTGCACTATCTAGTGAAAGCAGATCAAGCGAAATATGTGTTAAAATAAACAGAAAACCTGAAAAAAAACATTCCCGACATTATTGATCGTAACTAGAAGAAAGATCAGCAGATTTTAATAATTTGTAGCAGAAATATTTTTGACACAACTGGCTATTAAATAAGTATTCTAGTTTCCACCTCACCCAACGTCTGCTTCTGCACTACCTGAGGAAAGCAGACAAAGCATAATATGTGTTAAAATGAATTGAAAAAACGTCAATAAATTTCATCTATTCTAATTGTGGGCCCCAACAACTGGTCTATTATAAGGTTTGACTGTCATGCAACAGTGTGTCTACCAGATGAAGATTAGAAATGTTTGTGAAATCAAGAAGCGACTGGTACAGCCTGGATTGCTCTGGAGCAGAACTTTATCGATACTGCTGTCAATAAATGGAGAAAGTGTTTCCTTGCTTGTGTTTGCATAGTGGGCCAACATTTCAAGCAGTTTTACTGCAGGCAGTTGAGAAATGGACAACTGGATGAATTGTCAGCCAATGAGTCAGAAATGTTAACAAAATATGTTTTTACGTGTTATGTTAATTAAGCAAACATATTGCATTGGATAAAAAAGTGATATTTTGCTGGTTGTGTTTTCCCTAGGTAGTGCAGGAACAAACGTTGGGTGAGGTGGGAAACTGAATGGTCATTTGATGGCAAGTTGTGTCGCAAATACTCCTACCAAAAATTATTAAAATCTGGTAATTGGTTTTCAACTTACAATCGAAAATGTTGGGGATGTTTTTTGGGACACAATGTAAATAAATCAATGCTTGAAATTCCAAAATGAAATGTTTGTGAACTAATGTCATTAATTTATTGCATAGCTTTGCTGTGCTAACATGATGAATGAATTTTGCATTAGGTTGTACCAATCTGTAGCCTATTTTGCACTTTGTTTTTACTATAATTTTTGTTACAGTTTTGGTTGGGCATTTTCACTTGTGTCTTTTGTTAGGTAACACTCTGTTATCCACCTATGATAGTCGATTCTTTGTAGCTGTTGATATGACATTCCTAGAAGAGTGTCACACGCGTTTTTGCACAATAATGTGACAACAAGCATATTATTTTGTGTAGAATTTCCTGTACAAATGCCTGGGTGCATTAATGCGCAAGTCAGCACGGAAGGAGCTGGTCAACAAGTTGCTGGATGCGATGTTTAACAACGTTCGACATGTCTGTCCTGCAGAGCGCGAGGTAGCTTCTTGCAATTATAATGTGTATTTTTTCTTATGTAAACATACAATAGTGCTTTGCTGTTCTCTAGATAGAAATTTATTCTGTATATTAACTGTTAACTGTAATTTTTTGTTTTGCTCATAGTACAAGTCTAAAGTTAGAATAAATATGATTTTGTGGAATAAATGTGGCTTTCTGTAAGGCTCCTTTGGCCATATATCATCTTGCCCTAGGCCGCATTGTGGCCATGGGGAGGAGACAGCTGAAGATTACTTCAGTTATGCCCAAAATGCATAGAAAAATACCAGAGTCATTTTAATGAATCCTCAGACAATGTGCTTCAATGTTACATGAATCTGTTGGTAGTGTCTAATCTTTTGCAGACATTTGTTTTCCGATACAGGCAAATAACATCAGCAACACTAAGTGGTTCTGCTATAGTTGCTGTTGGTGTTAAATGCATATATGGTGTTTCAGGGATGTGCAGTGGCAGCTGGATTTGCTGCTGGAAGTCACTTGGACTTGGTGCTTGCTAAACTTAGCGCAGTCGCTAAACAGGATGCAAAAAAGTCCTCGGGTTTTCTCGACTTTTTCAAGGTATGTTTTTTTTGCCACAACAGACTGCAACAGTCGTTGCATTTCTGTCTGCATGTCTGAGGCCGCTTGAAGTTGCTATAGATTGTTAAGTAGATATATAGATTTTCAGTTGTTTGTTTTTACGTGCGACAACAGGTATAGCACGTATTAGCTATGTTAATTCTGTCCATCTGTCCAGCTTTGTCACGACCCAGTATGGATTCAAGCCCAGATGACCTAAGGACTTCCAGTTTTCACCATATGATAGTTTAGAGTCTAGTATTTTCCAACATAATCTCATTCCTCTGGATGAGGGGGTTCCCCTTGAATGAGGGCGCAAAAGAGGATCATCCTTGTAAAAATGTTATTTTATTGCTGTTGGCTCGTCTTGCATGTATGGGCTTGTCTAGCATGTAAATGGTTGTTAATAGGCACAGATATGCTGCTTATCATAACAAGCACTGGTGCCATGCTTTTTAGTGGTATTAAAATTGATGATATATCCTGCATTGAGCAAGTCCAGCGGTCATTCACCAAGCGTCTCCCAGGCTTAAAGAATATTGCCTATCGCGACCGGTTGGCTGTTACTAATCTGGAAACCCTTGAATCCAGGCGACTTTGTGCTAACTTAGTAATGTGTTACAAAATCATTTTTAGACTAATTAATGTTGACTTTCACACATTTTTTCGTCTTGCACTCTCAAACAACACTCGTGGTCACCGTTATAAATTGTTTGTGGAGCAGTCAACCCATAATGTGCGTTATTATTTTTTTAGTAGGCGTGTGGTTAATGTGTGGAACCATTTACCTTTTGATACTGATTTTTCTTTCCTTACTGGGTTTAAAGCTGCTTTGAAACGTACTGATTTGTCAAAGTTTTTAACCTATTGTACTGATTAGGATAGTTGTCAGTGCTTCGCATGGAGCCTTTCTGTCCTTGCCTGACATTGTAATCTTATTTGTACCGTGTTTTGCTTCTGTTCTTGAATGTCAGTGCTGAACTAATAAATAAATAAATAAATCGTGAACCCCCGTAAGGGTTTTTAGTGATTTTTTAATGATTTTCGGCTCTAGCGCACACTTCAAGAGTGAATTGCAACGAAATGGATGGAGATAGACCAAAACAATGTGCGAACAGTAACTGCTGTAGGCTGTCACACATCTTGTGAGCATTAGCTCAGATTTCTTGTTTTCTTTCCACTAGATAGCATCTGAGTGACAGGGAAAAAAACTAACATTTGTTTTTTGGGAACTGAGAGCTGTAGCAACTTTGAATAGCTCAAACACCAGCTTAAAACACAGTATCTTAACATTGCTTTTAACTCGTAGTTTGCAAACGGTGCTTTATAAATTACTGTGATGATGATGATGATGATGATTTTTATGCTTTATTCTAGTAAACCGATGTGTGTAGGATTCATCAGCTGAGTTGGATGAGAAATGTCGTGCAACGTTGATGCTGTGTTACGGCTACATAACATTATATGCACCACCGGAACTCGCCGTTTCACGCCTTGAGGCTAACGTTTTGAACGTTGTTGTCCCACAGCTGTCATCTGTCAAGGTTTGTTTACAAAACGTCTACATGTATACTGTTTGTTTATCACTGGGGTTTATGTAAAGTTTGTGTGATTTTAAACCACTCATCTGTTCGTTGGCGGTGATGGAAAGTGCCCGCATAGTTACTGCGGAGCACTGATGTAAGCCGTCCATGCAAAGAGTGTCGCTACTGAAGGGCTTGAAGTAAGTAAATAAGTAACTATGTAAGTAAGTAATTTGTATAGTGTAGAGGTCTGTGTAGGCAGAATCAGGGCATGTTGTTGAATGGGTTTAGGTTTGGTGGGATAAGCTGACTGAAAGTAGTGTGACTCTAGCTGGCATATGACTGCAGAGTGTGGAGACTGATTATTGTTGAGCGTGAACAGGATGAGATACAAAATTTTAGGTGCAGTGATGTGCAAAGCTTTTTAATTAGTGGTGAGTCACTTGTGTAGGTTACTGTAATCTTGGCCATAGCAAGGACGAGAACTTTGGGCTTCAGTTCTGGAAGCTTCTCGGCTGCTGGTTCAGCAGCGTGGAACAGTTTGCCACTGGAGCTGTAAAATATATCACTGAGATATATCGGTGCAGCTATTATGCATCATTGCAGCTGTCGTAACTTTTCTGTTATAAGACACGCGTGATGCACAAACACTGTTACTGAACTGAACTAGAATGCAGCATACGAGGGTCATCCCATAAGTTTCCGGCCTCGACATACTAGACAGTAATATTATTCACAATCTATACATCAGTGAAACGTACATCCTTTACGGACTATAATGAGTCGGTTGTGGATATGACGTCGTTGTAATTTGTGACGTCATATAGCTCTAAACCGAAACGATTTGGAGCGCTAACGCAAACAGCATAGAATCAGGCTCACTGTTGCATGACAATTTTCCAGTCTGTAGCTAAGTGTACTAAAGTGTAGCCCCGAGGCATCTGATTTTGTGAAGGCCCTGACAAATATGTTTGTGAATTTCTCATTTGGATGTTGTAGAAAATATTGTTGTCAAATATGTCGAGGCTGGAAACTTTTGGGATGACCTTCGTATATCACTTTTAATGCCGATGTGTGAGAGCTGATCAGGCCTACAGTATTTGGAATCACTGTAGTCAACTGCTAATGTTTTTGCTCAGTGGTACAAGACGTAGAACATGGAACATATATACTAACTCGTATTTTCTAGCAACCTGTGCATTGTTTTGACTCTGTTATATTATAACTGCTATTTCAGTTTACGTTTTTAACAATAGTTTTTTTATCATGTTTGTCCGTATGCAGGATCGAATTGTAAAGCAGAATCTGATTCGAGCTGTTGAATTGATAGGGCAAGCAATGCATCCTAATCATCTCAAGACTAACTTCTCATTTTCACAACGAAATGGTTTGCTGCAGCATATGAAGGTCGGTCTTTGAATTATTTACACGACATGAATTTTAATGAAACGTGCAGTACCAGCATATAAATTATGTGTGTATTTGCGATACTCTGCGCATCTTATTCTTAATTCTAGGCTTTATGGCGCTTTACTTCTGTTTTTTTAACGTTTTACTTCGACCTGGAGATGATGTGAATAATGGACTACTTTTCATTTTTGTGTACTTTGCATTTACTTCGCTGAGGTCAAGTTAGATCGGGTTCTCTATATGTGAACTTTAAGCAGTTGTTTGAGCAAAATTTGTAAGCTGTATTCCTTCAATGCTCAACCATCTGGGGGAGGCAGACTATTCCGACAGACGCTATTTCAACGAATGCTATTCTGACTGAAATTCACGTCAACAGACACGTCATTATGCTTTACATTTACATTCACCAGGGGGCGACAATTACATGTGTAATGAAGTACGATTTTGCACTTAATCTTAAAATTATGATTTTCGCTTATAGTTACGGTTAGGGTTACGGTTTAGAGTTGGTGTTAGGGTTGGCTCAGGTTCGGGTTAGGGTTAGCGTTTTTCAAACATTTATGTGACAGTAAAGCACACCACAAGAGTTAGCTTACAATACAGGTAATAAGTTCGACAGTGGTGGACGTAACTACAAAACTTACCAACTGGCTACCAGTGACAGTGTACTTGGTAGGCCTGAGGAGCTAGTTGGTCGACTGGTGATCTCTAAAGCTAACGGCCGAGGTCATCAGTTGCTCAGCTGTCGCTATTTCGACAGACACAGCAGGTGTTGGAATATTGACTTTCGAAATAGAATACTGTATTCTTTAACTGGCACCATTGTTTAAGTACAAAAAACTTGTGCATTGCAGTGCTTTGGATGGTTTTTATTTTGTTTTGTATTCAGCTGAGTCACTGTGTAGTCTATCTTTCTATCTTACAAGCATGCTGTTGTATTGTGTGAAGAATTACTTGAAGTCTGAGAGTACGATGACTGTAACCAATGAGACCCGGGCCCTCACACTTGATGCATGTTCACGTCTCGTGTATCCTCTGTGTGAAAATATTACACATGCTGTTTTTTTGTGAAGTTGTATTAATATTGATGACATTACTTTTTTGCTGAGTGTAGCCAGCAATCAGTATTTCAGGTGGTGTACAGTCATCTGAGACAAGCATTACTTTTCAGTGTTGTTAGCCTGGCCATTTGTCTGTGGGTAGATGCGATGAGTACCAGCAAAAGCTGGGACATAAACAGGCACACTGTGTGATGCACTAGTTTCGTATTCGTGGTCACCCCACAGTGTAAACTGGTGTCTGGCTGAGGGTTAAGGAAACGGAGATCAGTGCCGCTCTGTGGGCCTTTTGCCTTTGGCACGACTTTACATTTTTTAACTTTACAATGGTGTCGTCAGTAACCTGGACCCGGCGTTGTCTGAGGAAGACATGCAGGACCTTGTGAAGACTGCATTGTCGAGTGTGTTGAGTTGTTTGCCGGACGACGAGGAACGCAATCTGCTACTGATGGAGAAGACTTTGATGGCGTTGAGTGATCTGCTCAAGGAGTTACTCATCAAAGACATGACTGTCACAACCTTCAACGTTCTGCTCCAGGTTGACTGATCCATCTCCTTCTCGGGGACAGTTCACTAGTTCGAATTCTGAAGGGGCATTAGTGTCGGTAGTGTTAGGATTAGTGATAGGGTTAGGAATAGGGAAAGATTGCATTTTTGGCTTTGAGAGGTCTTGGCGGTTTTTGGTTATGATGGTCCCTGGTTATGGTGGATCAAATTTCAGACTTTCAGTTTCAGACTAGTGTTCCTTCGGACTAGTGATCAGTCACCCTCTTTTTTATTGACATTTTTTAACATTGTTTATGAATTTTTTCATTTGTGGCCAAGTCGCACTGGTTTACATAACTATTATAAAGTGCTAACTTTGGCTTTATCAGATGCCAGTTTGTCAATATTCATTATTCTTCTGTTTGATAATACATTTTAATACCTTAAAAATAAGGTACAAAGTACTCACTTTTCCCTTTTCACGGCTTTGGCCATTATCTGAACTGCAATGTTGTGCAGGAGGGTTTCTAACTAGCTTTATTGCTTTTGGGTCAAATACAGCTTAAGTCACGGCCAAATAGCCTCAAAAAGCCATATTTTTCATCAGTAGTTAACCCACTAAAAACCAGACTATTCCAGCACTTTGTTAATTGTACTAACTGCACACCTCTATTAGTGAACAAATAAGCGATGTTGTAATTTCTGATGTCACCTGTGCATCATTATTTGTATGATAAATTTGACATTATTCTGTGTAAAACCAATGGGTTTACTATGTTTTCAATTTGAATGTCAGTTTTGTGAGTGACGTCATCAGTTATTGTAGCACGTTTGGGTGCATTTTGCTGGCACAACGTATTTCTCTGAAAATTACTTCAAAGTGATGTTTTTATTTCATTGGATCAGCATGTAATAATACTAATAATCGTTAATGTTACATTCTACATGTATTTAGTCAATATCGTATTTTAGTGCGACTTGGCCTTTGAAGCTACAGCACAGTTAGACATCTTTTATGCCTGTGCACTATATAAGTTTGTTATGTGTTGAGTATTGTGTATTGTACTATTGCTTTCTGCTGCTTTCACTGTTTGATCTACTGGCCATGATTTATGTATTTTGGTTCAGATTAGCTTATGTCGGATCTCTCACAGGTGAACTTATAGCGTCAAAGCAATGAATGATTAAACTTTTTTGCACGTCGTATTTGTTTCTGATTGCATGCTTATTAGATCTGATTGTGGTTGGGCATGCAAGTTTTAAACTGTTTATTTTATGGAATATGGGTAACATGCTTAGAACGTGCGATAGGATTTAGGAAAATATAGTGGGTCTCAGCATGTTATAGCACTGCAAAATTATATACTGTTTTAAGCTTTGTTGCGAAAGACTTACTTATTTCTGTTAATAATTAATGCTCACATTTTATCCATGTTGTGCAGATTGGTGACCATCGTTTTTTACGCGCAACAGTAGGTACTCCTATAGCGCGTCTTAGCCATCGCAATTCTGTCTGTCTGTCCGTCTGTCCATTCGTCCGTTCGTCTCTCTGTCACACGGGTGGATCAGTGAAAAACGGTCTAAGCTAGGATTACCACATTTTCACCATCGGCTCCCCAGAAGACTTTAGTTTCAGGAATCGTAAAGCTTTTCTATAAATTCAAAGGGGGTCACCCCAAACGAGGGTGCTAAATGAGAGGGGTGGGCAAAATTTGCGATTTTTAGCCAATAAGTCGCTGTATCTCAATAATGGTGCGAGATAGGGTCTAGGTTACTATTAATCACTAATAGAAACTCTTACACTGGCTCTCGATTGCCACCGAGATCAATGACCTTGGATGACCTTGAACGCAAAAATAGGGTTTTTATGGATTTTTCAGCGATTTTGGGCTGCGACAAACGTTGCAAGAGCGGCAGCATTCATGCGAGATGGTGGCGCCATCTGGCGTATGCAAATACATCGTACCCAATGTCAGTTGATTTGCTGATTTGTTGCAGTGGGCCTTCAAACATGCACAGCTGTCGCACGTTTCCCTTTGCGTTAGCTGGGCTTTTCTTGTTTGTTTTCTGTTTCTGATCTATGCTTGTTTTCACTGCTGTGTGATTTTTTTATCTTTTCTTGTTGCAGCAACTGAGCTTGTACATTAAGTCAAAGCAGGACTATGAAAGGGAGCGAAGTTTATTTATCACATCAATTCTTTTAACCGAATGTCTCAGCTGCGTTGATGCTTTGGCTGTAAGTATGTTTCCTGTACGGTAAAATAACTTTGCTTTCAATGTTGCATTCAATACTAATCAGTCTATTTCTTGGTCTTTTTGCATATGAGCTTTTAACTAGTGAATAGAAGTTACGTAAAGATAAAAGTAGGCTGGAATGGTTTTGTGTTAAAAGTCAAAAGACCACACAAAGTTCAGCTGATGAATAGCTTGTAACTCAAGAATAGAAAGTTACAACAAGCTTGTGCAGCTTGAAGTTTTTCGTGTTGGACCATTAAATGGCTCATTGTTCAAGGAAAGTTACTGACTAGAATTTCACAACACATTAATATCTTAGTTTCTGAGACCTGTGCAAATACGTTTATATTGAAGATGTAATCAGGTTTTCCTGCAGATGTTCAAGTGAATATTTTTTATCTGTTTATGTAGCAGTTTTGCTTTGTCGTGGTGACTGTGTAGTACAGTATGCTTCCTGACTCTGCTGCTGTGCCAGGCAGTCCAACGCATGGTATTGCATGGCACCTGTGTGTTAATGGGTTTTGCTGCAGACTCAAGTGGGTCATTCCGAATCGGTCAGTCAGCTGTTAGCATGGGTCGTGCCTCGCTGCTGTGATGAGAAGAAGCCCGTTCAGCTCATGGCTGTTGATTGCTTCGAGGCAATCTATCTTATCATACTCGCAGGCGAAGGTTTGTCGCCAGTGGAATTTCGTGCTGTGTCAAGAATAATCAACAGTAATAATAATCGTACATAGGCCAACTCAGTCTGGCTATCTTTCCATGGGTGTAAGCATTGAGTACAAGTGAAAGCTGAGAGCATAAACAGGCACACCCCGTGATGCACTAACCTTGTATGCATGGTCTCGCAGTGTAAGCTGGTGTCTGGCTTAGGGTTAAGGAAACAGAGATCAGCACTGCCTTATTTATGGACTTTTGCAGCTGGGGAATGACTTAATATAACATATTAATATATTTACATACAGTTATAGTTATAGTAATAACAGTGATATTTTTTTATTTTTCTGTCTGTCATTATAAAAGCAATCTTAGATGAAGTTTTTTTACGTGTTACTAGTAATGGCACAGGAACTTTGTTTTTATTTCAGAAAGGCTGTTTTTATTGAGCCTGTGTTATTATGATGCAGATAAAGTCAATGATTCTAAGGACGAGTTTGCGAATTTGTTGCCGAAGCTGAAGACACGTGTGGCTGATACACCGGGCAACATAGCAGAGATGTTGTCCAGAGAACTTGCACGGGTTTGCATATCTCATTGTTTGTTGTCGGAGTTTACATCTTGGCACTTCTTACTGGTGCCATATCATAGCATTGATTCGTAACTTTCGGATTTGCAAGCAACCTTGAGCAAGTTGCTAACCTACAGCATGCTCGGGTTACCTCAGCGGGACAGGAAATAAGTAGTAGTTTATAGGCTACAGTACAGGGTGAAGGGCCTGAAGGTCTACTGTCCATCGCAGCGACATCTGGTGGACATTTGTTCTAAAGAAGCCAGCATTGATTGCCAAAACGTCAAAAATCAGTTGATAAAGATGTAATTTGGTGAACTTATACAATTTATTAGTGTAACTTATGTGTGTATGTGCATTCACACATGTGCTTGTTTTGTTTCCAGTGTTATTTAATAGTTTTTATTTTTCAGCGATTTAAGGCATTCAGCAGGTTTATGACAATCTCTTAATGTTCGCCAAACGTTTCTGTCTTTCGCTACTTTTTGTGCTGTAATTCTGCTAAGAAATTCGAAGATGTTTATTGTTAGATTTCCAGCGGACAGTACATTGTGACAGCTGATGGCATTGCGTGCATGTTGTAGATGGTAGTGAAGAAGTTAAGATCGGATCAGTTGGTGACGTTCTGGACATGTCTGTTTGATGGCTTGTTGGAGCGGGATCTCAGCAGCTCGGCTGCTAGCTCAGTCGTTCTCAATCACACGCTCAAGTACCGTAGCTCCGAGTGTCATTCTCAGGTTTCTGTCTGCTGACTGCTTACAAGATACAAGGTAAAGGTGCTGTGTAGCTCCTAATAGGAAACCCATCGAAGAGCTACGGAGCGTCACCTGCCATATGGAATTCAGTGTTAGCTGCTGATGAGCCAACACATGCGTTACCCAGTATGAATAAATTGTCGTAAATGGCCAAACTATGACTTCTCAATTTCACACGGTGGTGTAGCGACAGTATTAAAGTGAGGTTGGCAAAACTATAGTCATTTACATCATGTTGCTTTGCAAATCTGCCTGCCATAAAGTTTTACAATCGGCCAGTGTTTAGAGCTCTTTATTAATGAATATGGCTTGTTTTTTGAGACACGGTGTAGTTGTAAAAATTGGTGAAAAATAAAAGACAACATGTGTCGTGTAGGTAGAGGAAGTGTTGTCATGTTTGCTGAGCAAGACGGTGAAGTTAACGCGGGGTCAGATGGCATTCAGTGCCAGCGTCCACATCATCTGTCTGTTAGCATCGCATCACCTGCTCAAAGTCATCGGCTTTCTGCTGGAACGACCGCTGCCTTGGTCCGAGTCAGTATATACAGAATACATTGTATGTTTATGACTATCAGACTCATTCAGTCGATCAGTCTGCGGGATTTTTAAAGTGGTCTAAGTAATGCAAATTGCTGCTAGGTCCACTAGAGATAGGGTTTAGGTGACGAAGTGCAGGTGAAGTCAGAAAAGGACTTCGCAAACAGGTGAGTTTTTAGTCGCTGACGGAAGCTGGATAATGAGTCAGCAGATATTAAATTGTCCATCAGGTTGTTCCGCGTTTGTGGGCCGACAATTAGGAAAGCCCGTTTGGTTGTCAACTTGAACCATAGCACTGCAGAATTGAGAGGTCAGCAGACAGGTTAAGGGTGCGTTGCACCAACGTCGTTCAACTTTGAACCCAGGTCAAATCTGAATTTGAACCTAGCTCAGGCGTAAATTGCGTTGCACCAAAGTGGTTCAAGCGCTGATCTTCATTCAATTCTGAACTGCCATCTGACAACCAATCAAATTTTGATCTCGGTTCAACTCGCAGTTACGCATGCGCACTAGGCAATAAATTTTTTCGGAGATAAAAAAAATTGTCCAATTTGAATATTATTCTGTCCAAAAAAACTTCCTTGTGTCGAATTATAAGACCTCTAATGCAATTATTCTGATGATCTGGATATGTCAGATTTCTGCTATGTTCGTTTTATGTTCTCTTTGTGCTCGATAAATTAACAAATAGATGAATATATCACATTTTTCGGTGGCGATGTCTCGCTGCTGCAGTAAACATACGATTGAACTCGGGAAGCCAACCCCGGGGCCCCGATCCCCGGGGC
>Ga0209671_1004758_pt1 | contig 13546 bp, 5 predicted proteins | sample WorMetHERISLAND2_2_FD_187401 | JGI IMG/M metagenome (GOLD analysis project Ga0209671, IMG submission 187401) | Marine gutless worms symbiont microbial communities from Max Planck institute for Marine Microbiology, Germany - Olavius geniculatus... | ecosystem: Host-associated > Annelida >... | reverse complement strand
ATATCAGACTCAGCGTTTGAGGTTAGCCTCTGCCTGTCAAGCGTTGTCTAGGCCTAAATAGGCTAGGCCTATCTCTATTATTACTAAAATTATCATGGCGAAAAAAAACAGACGCCGCTTTATTTAGACACGGCGTAGGCCTAACGTAAACTATCACATCGCGTCGCACGAAATCGCGTCTTTGGTTTACTGGTTTATCGCCGCGACGTTGATATTAATTGCTAATCTGCCATCGACCGTGAGTCATCGTCGGTGAGTCATCGGATCAACTAGCCTATGTGACGCAATGCTGCCAGCAGATCTGCCTCAGGACCCACTGCCCAGTAAGAAGTTAACGTGCATAGACGAGCAGCGATATCGGCGTCACAAGGCGTCATGTATTTTGTAAGAATCTTAAAGGGTGCATTTACCCTGTAAATTTTAGGGGACATGCATGACTTAGTTGCTATTAAAACTAAGAGACAGGCAAAACGCCATAAATTAGATACTATCTCTGCTTTATATAAATCATTAAACCTATAGTAAAAAGTAAGTAAAATGTGAATAACGTTAAAATTAACCTCTAATGCGCTAGACGCACTAGTTAGCTTAACAACTAAATAAGATTGTCAAAACTATGTATAATGTACATTGATTGTAAGCAGTTTTAAAGTTAAAAGAAATGATGAGCCGGTTTTAAACCAAACTGATAAACTTTCATACGTTAAAACAGATATATTGCTACGTGGCAAAGGGTAACGGGAATCGACATAACCGCCGGCAAAACAAGATTTTGCGTATAATACATCGTCGCCAAAAAAGTCCGTTATTTTTGTTCACTGTTGTGCGAAGTTGTCTCGAAATACGACCTAATAAAACGCTTGCAATTCATAACTAGACAGCAACTGGACTGCCAGAAAAAGACCGAAGAGGAATCCTACCTCCAGCCCACTAACTGTTGACCTCAGTGGCGGATTCAAGGCGGGCGCCCCCTATTGACTGGATGCATCTCAAAACAAGTGAAAATTTCGCACAAAAATGCAGTAGGCCTATATTTGCATAAAATTTTCTCCATACCCCATCCCCTACCCTTTCGCCCCCTCTATTCCACATTTCTGGATCCGCCACTGGTTGACCTGTGACCTGTCTCTTCCCTGCAATGAGCGACCGTGCTGGTTACTATGTGACGCGGGTGTGGCTGGCAGGGCGGCAACAGCAGCAAGTAACTTCTGACGATATGAATCAGCATGTCCGGTGGCGTGCGTGCGTGCACGCTAGACGGTCTGGCGCCAGTGAAAGCCTCTCTCAGCGCCAACCTGTCTGCTGGCGTGCATTCCAAGCCGGTAAGTTGATACGACGAGTTTTACCGACCGACCGACCGATCACCGGTAGCCGCCAACTTGTCAATACTATAGCATCCAGCTGCCGCTGTCGCTGATTGCTACTACTACTACTACTACTACTAGGGCTGGGCAGTAAATTCAAGTACTAGATCGGACAAAGCTTGTATTATCAGACGAATACAACTGAAAAGAATCGAACGACAATTATCCAGAAAAAAAAACATAAAACCGAGGTGCTTCTACGGAAATTGAAACAAGCGCGTCAAAAGTTTACGAATTCAGTGTTGAACAACAATTACTGCACAGTAGACTGTGAGGAAAATGTATACCTACTGATCTTCTTGTGTGTTTATTTTTAAATGCAGTGCGTTATTGATCCAGTTCGGCAGTTCCCAAAGTATAAAGACTAGGTGGGGCTATTTGCAAGAATCAAAAATCGAAGCCGAAAGCCGACAGCGAGGCTAAAGGGTTATGGCCCTTATGGGACAGGTAGCACCCTCCCACACCAAACCTGGCCGCTCAAAGAGATCAGCACTCACGATGTCTTCCCCAGAAACGAGACTAATTGTCGATACTTAAAAACATGTTCATCAGTGCACTTTGGAGACTGGGCACATTGGAGTGACATTTCTCCGAACAAGTCATTTGCTAACGCAAACAGAAACGCGCAACAGCCGGTGTGCATGTTTGAAACACGGTAAAACAACGTCTAAGTCATTCACCAGAGGACGCCAGGCGCCAGACGACCCGCGGCTATAGTGTCTATAGTGTTTTATTTACCAAAGGTCGCCTCTATCGCTCTGCTAACGTCGTATCGGCTGGATATAGCAAATTTTGCCTACCCCCTCTCATTTAACGCCCTCGTTCGGAGTGATCCCCTCGAATTTATGGAAAAGCTTTACGGTTCCTGAAACTAGAGTCTTTCAGGCAGCCGACGATAAAGATTTGGTGATCGTAGCTTGCACCGTTTGTGACTGATCCACCCGTGTGACCGACAGACGAACAGACGGACAGACAGAATTGCGACGGCTAAGACGCGCTACAGCAGTAGCTGCTGTTGCGCGTAAAATGTTTGGATACAATACTGTGTTACGAACTGTGTACAAAAGTGATAGAATACCGCGGCGGTATATCAAAACGAGATCTCGCCCAGCTCTAGTGTGGAGCATGACTTCCGGACAAAGACAACAGTGACCTCGGCTTAACCCTCAAATGTTTTATTTTCGTCATGTGTGTCTCTCCGCGCACTGCAGCTGTGTTCCTATACCCTCTCTTCGACTATCCCGGTCCACCGCGCTCCGGCCGTGTTTACAGTAAATACGCCGAACGTCGGGCACTGTTTCTCGAAGCTGTAACGACTTGCGTCCTTCCAGCTAAGCTTAGGCCCATAGTGTTCAAATTGGCAAATATAAATGTGCACGTCGCGCAGTAGCCCAACGAACCTACACGGTACACCACCTTCTTCTTACGTGCTGCGCAACGTGAGAAATTGCCGTAGATCACGGCCGCCCGCGACTGCGAGTACAAAAGCACCTTCAGCAGCTATTAAACGCACTAAGTTTTTCCTAGCATTGCTAATGTATGCACCATGCAGCACGTTCGAAAATCTGGTCGTAATGCAATATACAAGTTAACGATTTACAGTTCATTATAAAATTACGGAAGTTTTGCTTCACGACCAGAGTATAACCAACCGGTATTTGAAACAGCTACCAAATTACGCATTCAATGATGATTTTGAATAATTTTAAAACTTTTGTTTGATAATGCTTTGGATGGAAAAACGTGACAATTCGGAAAAAAAACGTAGCCAAAAAGTTCGCAAAACTATTTAGCCCTGCTTTAAATCAGCGAGTTTATCAATTCGTTAGAGAGTAAAAGTGACACAATGTAAAGACAATTCCCCCTCCCCTAATTTTCAAGTAGGAAATTTTCGGTGCATCTGCAATATGCAACGCCAAAAGTAACCATACCGGCACTTATATTTTCCACTTCGAGCCCTGATTTTACATCCCGTTTACTGCTAGGCGTTGCATCGGACAGACAAAAAGTTCGTCAATGAGCAAGAGAGGTCTGGATCTGGCGACACCGTGAAGCAAAGGATGATACGGACAATCTGTAGTCCTGTACTTGGTTGCGGTGAAACGTCATCAACAGTGTCAACAGGTTGTTTGAGGCTGCGTCAATGTGCATGCGATACGTCAACGTCACTGTAAGGAGCAGTCTCAGAAGCATTCACGCGCGCCAGCTGCTAGCATCAGAGGAAAGCATGTCGTCAGCGTCCGCATCAGCGTCCGCACGCACGGACAACAGGATGACAGCCACAGAGAGCGTGTCGTACCGGTTGATAGTCGGACGTACGGACTTAAAACGATTTAGCAGACTGCGCGTTAGAGCGTGCAGGTCGCGGTGGCTTGTGAACTGTATGGTAGGGCGACTTACTGACTACTGACTACTGACTGATCAAGTGTCAGTAGGAGGGAGTCTTCGGGTGTCATCTGTCGTTATTTGCCGTTTGTCTTTGATACTCCAGTCTCGTTCTTTCCGTCGCAGACTGCTTCGCCACAGTACGCCGAGACGTCTTGGTATCCGCATTCAGCCGCAACCTGGAATCATTCGGTACTGCAGCGATGATCATGCAAGATGCTTGCGGATGGTTACGGATCGGTGCAAGCTAGTTGTAAATCAACGCCAGTTGTTTTGAGAACAGTATTAACGACAATATGACACTGTCCTTAAAGTATAATAAGTTTTTAAAATTTTTTTCCTCTGGCACACGAGTTTTTTTGCGTAAAAAGGCCTTTTGGCGTACTTGTGTTCTTGTAGCTGTGTGGCTTCTATCTTGTAGTTTTTATCCTGCTTTTGTGCGGGTCATAGTTTTTGTACATAGCGTGTATATTGTATTTAGTATTTTTACTGTCTTCGGGCGTAGTGAAAGGATATTACTAAAATATAATCAGGAGCATATACATCTAGACCTAATCAACATTATGTTGGTGCTATCAAAGGTTAGCCGACGAATAGCAATCCGAGTATATACAATCCTGCAAAAGCCGGAAGCAACTAATGTACATGGACCGTATAGGCCTACATGAATATGCTGAACTGTTATTCTCAAATGATTCATATGAAAAGTCATGCTAACAGTTCGTTGCATTTCGTTTTTAAGACAATCTGAGCTTATTAGCAGTATCGCTAATAACTCAGTTTCGCGCTGTAAGCTTACATCATAATCCTTCGGCATTTTCAATTTAAAATGCAAGAACAAACGTAAACTTTTTAAATGTAAAATTATTAAAAAATAAACTTTTCCATCTACGGTTGCAGTAAAATAGTTTTCCTTCTCCTCGAATATGACTTTACAGCTTTGGTGGCTATCTACCTAGTCGCTGTATACTGCAGATACGGCGTTGGGTACTATAACATCACACAGCTAGCGCGATGCAAAGCGCCAAGGATCGAACGACAGTCGTGAAACGCGGCTTCGACGAATGAGCATCTGTCGAGCATATGTGTTCAGTCAGCTTCAACAGCAGCGTGTCCAGTCAATGGTCAGTCCGTGGTCACTCAGCAGTAGTCATTAGCACGCCGTCGGTCAACCGGTCAAGCCCAGTGGTCATCACGTCACGTCACGTGATGGTGAAATCTCGAGACGAACGTTATCTTGTTCGTAAAGTCGGCTGCGGCAAGATAAGCTAACCCGAAAAAGCTGAGTTTAGCGCAACAGCAAGAAAAACTTTCCTGATAAAAAAGCCAACTTTGCAGCTATAATCATCGTGTGACGTCAGTTAACTGGAAAAGATTCTGATATAGGGACCCTCTAAGCGTAGGCCTATTTTACTGATTTGCCACTAAGATGTGCAGTTGCGCGCAGCTGGACGTCTGTGACTAACCATTATTAATAATATTACCCCGAGAAAGGAGCCACACGGCAAATCGCTGCTAACATCCCTATCACTACGGAAGAAATATCGTTCATAGGCGCTATTTGCATTTTGCACGACTTTGTCCCTTCGAGGCACGGATATGACGTGATATAGGCCTATAATTAAACCACACTATCAGCTTGCACTGGTAGTAGGCTATACTGTTTTCTAAAGAGACCTAATCGGCTGCAGTCGTGCGTTATGTAGTCTAGCTATGCAATTCGAGCGTGGTTTAAGTGCGATACCGCACTGTCTGAAATAGTATAAGCTTGTATATAGACTACTGCGTACTCGCTTATCCACTACAGCAGTGCGGTATAGCCAATGATGCGTATCTTATCCACAGTTCTAGCCGTAGGCTTACTACAAACGTCCAGCAAACTGTAGCAATTGTATTCAAAATACACGTAAATTGCTGGACGTTTGCTGGATCGTGTAAACACCCCATAAGTCTGTAGGGGCGTCTATAGGCCTACTCTGTAGGTTCCGTGCGTGCATGTGTGCCGCTGTTCCACATCTGTGACACACGTGCGTCTGTGTGTCTTGACATCACAGCGCCGGCGAGGCCCATTCACCTCGACTGCGTCCAGCTACGCAGATTTAGGCCTACTGCTAGCAAACAGCAGCATTTCCAATCCATTCGCTTCCTTCAGTCAGATTCCAACCAGTTTTCGCTGTCGTCTCTGCACGTTGCGAGTTCGCGGGCTTCGGCTGCTTATTATTGTAAAGCAAAAAAAATCTTGTAACAGATTGTTGCAGCTCGCACAGTTTTGTTTGAAACAACTTAGCAACCACTGGAGTGTGCATCCTCGCGATCAAAGTGTCATGAGGAAGTTGAAACAATGAATATAGGCCTATATGCACCAGCAGAATTTTGCACCCGTACGTCACGGAGTTATGCGGTTTTCAGCAAAATGTTCAAAAAGAAATCGTTTACATAAAAAGCCAGTGTCTGAATCGGGCAATTAAATATTGTGCTGAAAATCGCACGACTCTGCTAGGTGAGGTTGCAAAACTATGGTGCCGTAAACTTTGTGCTGTATTTTTTCTGGACATAACCTGCTAAACGGCACAGTTTTAATATTTTCGGCAGCGTATCGACACCCGGTAGCGATTGTAATAGGTGAAACTCACTCAGCTGGTGCAGTCTGCAGCTCTCAGCTGAATTATTTCAATATAGCAAAAACGAAACACGTCAGCACATTGTGCCGCGTACAGATGCACGAACATATATAATATACCTGGGTTTTCTGTGAAGTTTTCGTTGTCAGAAACTTTAACTTTTTATTAGTATGGGTCGTTTGTTCACACATATAGAGTTTTCGTCTGCTGATGTGTCTTCACCTACACCGTGGCGTTTTTCGACTCTGTGCCATTTGCATCAATTGTTCGCTAGCGTACGCAGGTTATGTACAATTATACCTGTCTCTCGGTCAAGTCCAGTGCGACTGCGATCTCGTATCGGCGAAGTCTGGTCAGGTAGTTGTGAGCGACGAAATCCTTCTCCAGCTGGCAGACCTGCTGCTTCGTGAACGCCGTTCGTTCTTTGCGCAGCTTGGCTGCAGCGCTGGCAACGTTTGATGGCGTCTCGGCAGAGTCCGACAGTTGATACTGCTGCTGATGGCACGTGTTAGATGATGACGTAATCGGCGTCCGGTCGTTGCCAGGCAACGAGTCGACATCATCACGCCGCTTCTTTCCCACCTCTATAAAACAATTATAATTCACGACGCGCATACACAGCCAAAAGCAACGATTACCGGAGAGCTGTAAATTCATATAACGACGAACTAAGTTCTCATAGTACGATAGCTGTAGAAATCACTGTTAAATATTTTCCTATCTTCAAATACTTTTACGCTGTGTTATTCTCGCGACTTCTTCGAAATTGCCACCAACGTTATATACGATAAAAATGTAATAAACAATTAACGTAAAATTATCTTGATTTACATTACCGACGTTAGCGAGTCTGGTCCTGTTCTGCTCAATTCTCAGTTCAAAGTATTAAAGAAATATCACAAACGAGAGTCTTCATTTTACAACTGGCGAAAGTTGCAAAAGGGCCAGTTGCAGTCATTGTTTTGACTTACCCGATACACTAAATCCTGTCAATGTCAAAGATAGACGTGTCAAATATATTTTATAGATATGCAGCAACAGTAATACAGTATATACAGTATTTACCGGTGACTGGTTCGGACAAACTTGGTTGATGGGTGGTGCAGGCGCTTTGCGGACTGGCTGCGGAGCCGCATGATGCACGATGAGTGACGTCATCATCGTCATGCAGACCACGTGACGTGACGACGTAATGCTGCTGCTGCTGCTGCTGAACCGACGCTGAAGCCACTGCCAGGCCTGGAGAGTTGCAATGTGACAGCCTGGAGGCAACACCGGCCAGCCCAGTGACAACAGACGACGCCGGGAGCGTCACCAACGCGTGGCGATAAGCCCCATTCACTTCACAATCATCGCTATAGCGCTGCCCAGCCCATGTGTCGACAATCACCGGCTTGGACCACTTCGCACGCTGCGCCGTCGCCGGTGTGATGTATTCGGCCCAGCCGACGGGCGAAACCGGCGAATAGTTGGACCGATAGATGTCGACGGTGTTTGGAATCGCCGCGGCAGCATCGTACAGGCCGTACAGACTGTATGTCTGATGGCGAGGGTCGACCGGGCAAAATGACGTCGTCGTTGGCTGATAGGTTATACGATCAAACGACGACTGATGATGATAATGTTGATGATGATGATACTGGTCGCGATTGTCACCAATTCGCTCCGTCTGACGTATGACGTCATACATCCTCAACGACTCGTAACGACTTCACTTCTGCAATGCAAAAAATAAGAACAATCAACGTTAGTGGTCTTTTTTTCTGCTGTTCACAGTGTCGAAATGTGGACAAAGAAAGATTTCAACCAAATAGAGGCGTATTTTTGACGTTTTGCGCAGTCAACTCTAGTTTACCAGATAGATTCATATAGCAAATATTTTTCAGGGACATGAATATATCAAAATTCCAGTGAGTATTTTTCGCTCTTACTACTGATTTGGCGGATTAAATAATTCTGAAAATCGGCCAACGTCTGACGAAGTCATGAAGTTATCAATTTATGGAAGTTGTACACACAAAAATGTACTTTTTGTGGAAAACACCAAAAGTAAAAAAACAGGGACAGAAAACGACAGAGGTCACGGAGTTCGAGACCAATATCAAGACTGCATTCTGCGGTCAGCCGTCGGCGCACGCGAGACCAAAATGCACAAGGGATGAAGAAAAAATGCGGTTGCTATGGCAACAACATCATCAAGTGTCAACGGACAGTGGCTGCACACATCCCGTTCAGGGATGCAGACGCTGCAGTGTGTAAGTGTTTACATGTCAGCGTAAACAATTAAACGCATCGCGCACGCAGGATTGAGTCCCGGGCGGCTAAGTGTCAACGCAACGAGCCGACAAATTGTCGCTGCAGCCTCGTTCCGACGTCGACTGATAACGAGGCTCGTTAGTCGCCTGACGTCACGCTTATCACGTGTCTCCGTGGACACAGACGTGCATCGCGGTTCACGCTATCTCTTCCCGGATGTCTGCAGTGAGTTTATACCATGCGACCTGCGATAAAATCCCGCGACTGCTGTATCGACTATAGCCTATCTCTAGCTAGGATTTTATTTGCATCCTCCCTACTCCATTTATTATAGCCGATTGTACTTATGCAATGGTCAAGCATAAGGCATGAGTTGTCGTCTGTCTGTCCGTCCGTCGTCGTCCGTAACGGATGTATTGTGGCTAAACGTTAGGTCGTAGAAGAAAACTTTTTACACGAATAATTAGCCATGTGCCTTAAACCTAGGCATACAACATTTTCAGCGATTTAGTGCAAAAAAACTATTTTTCAAATTCGGGATTAAATGAAATCGGGTAGGAACAAATATGCCTTTTCAACGGAAAAATGGCCATATCTCGCAAACGGTGAGGGATACGGCCAAGGTTAAGCCTACATACGCCCTTTCGGATGAAATGAAAATCATCGACCTCGGATGACCTTCAAGGTCAGTAACAACCAGTACAGCCGACTATCCTAGCGACAGCTAGACTTTTTGTTTTATTTTTTTACTAGCACCATGCACGTAGGGCCTACAGTGCTTGCTAAGCGCCGTATTGTTGTCGCATTTGTCCGCCCATCCGTCTGTCCGTCCCCGTCGCTAACGATGACATATCGTCACTCGTGGCCATTGCTCCTCGGCATTTTAGCCGGAATATATCTAACTGTGCAAAACAGAAAACGTCCACCATTGGTATTCCTGAAACTGGGCAACATGATAGAATCTACGTTGCTATTGAGCGTTAATTGCCATCCAGTTTAAGCCGACTTGACACGAATTGTGCATAGAAGTTGTACGACAGCGGCGTATAATTTAGTATACATGCAGTGCTCGAATTGCCGAGGGGGTTGGTGGTTGAACCCCGCTAGCTCATTGGGGAAACCACCTGCAGCTCTGGTAAATTTTAGTCCCTTCGGGGGCGGGAAGGGGAGTCGCCGCAAGCTCACTGGTAATGACTGTTAATTAATATACATAGTATAGGCGTGGTGTAGTGGTAACGCGTCTGATACGATCAGCGAAGTTACTGTACGCCGGGCCCGGTTAATACTGCGATGGGTGACTGCCTGTGGGCAGGTAAACCATCTCGGGATGTAACCAACCGCCTAGGTCAACTCAGCCTTCTATCCCTCCGGGGTAGGTAAATCGAGTACCGGCCTATCTGGCTGGGGTTAAGGCGGGGCGTGTTCACCTCTGTCGGGTGTGATCCCATATGACAAGTGACGCTCCGTAGCTCTAAGATGGGTTCGCTCATTAGGAGCTATATCGACCTTTAACCTTTTTTAACATGTTGTCTATATACAATGCAGCTTTTGTCCGCATGAGGCCTGCAGAACGTACAGAACTGAACTAGGCCTACGCTTTTTTGAAATCAATAGGTATCTGAGCTAAATTTTTTGAAGAAAAAAGATTGAAGCATACTCCGTCCTTTCACAGTGAGATGAAGGGGCAGGGGTCCGATTCGCACACCACATTCCATCGATGCCTCGATTAAACCGCTTATGACGTTCGACCCCGCGGGCTCTTTTTGAACAATTCGAGCGCTGAGTATAGGTCTAGTGAGTATAGACCAGCGGCGGTTATTGACTGGATGCCTCTTGAAACAAGTAAAAATTGTGCAAGAAAATATTTTATTTTTGCATAAAATTTTCAAAAAAAAATTCTGGGGAGGGCACAGCCCCTCCTCAGACCTCAACCCTACCTACCCTGTAACCCTTCCGCACCCTATTCTAAATTTCTGGATCCGTTTCTGGTTTTGACCTACATATAGGCCGCTTAATACGCGATGGTCTCTTCTGCATACTTGGCAATATCAACAAGCCGACACTTACCTGAAGTCTATAGAATACCCGCTACGAAAATACTGACTATTAGTTGATAGGTGACACTAGCAGAGAAAGCCAATAAGACGCAATAAGCCTGCACTGCTACGCGCAACCTGGAAGGCGAGCGATGCAGAGGCCGTGCTGCTGCTGCTGCTGCTGCTGCTGATGGTGATGATGGAAAAGGCATCAGTGCACCGCTTAGCGCCGATTGGTCAACGGCGCTAACTGGTCAGCTGTGAATGGCCACACCGCGTACGTCAGCTTCAGCACGCATAGCTTCAGTCGCTTCTCTGAACTGCATGGAATAGGAACCTGATAGGAACCTATAGGCTGACAACTCGCCTCTTTCATACTCGCAGAACGCCCAGGCGGCGATTAATCGAAGCTCTTCTGCGAACGAAGAAAAATGACCAGTGTAAAATGCCGACTCAAATCGACTTTTTCGGAAATCCATTTCGGCCCTTAGCTGCGCCCTAAAATTTTTACACGCGCTAGAGAATGACGTAGGACTAGTCTTTTTGCTATACGCATGCCGCGCAACCCACAACACAAGAGTCCCCTAATATTTTTCGACAAAGAATATCAGAAAAATTAGGCAAAAATTTAGCGTATGAGCGTTTATATTTTTTTGGGGGGGACAAGGAGAGTATTGACCCCATGACATCTGTTCACATTACGTGCCGTTAGGCGCGGGCATGATAATTTCGGGACAAAATTTTGGGGTCTCGCCGCGAAAAAATTTGGCAGCGCCAAACTTTTATAGGCCTAATTCGGTGCGATTTCGGACAACTTCAAACTTTGACCGCGAATATCTCTGCATGGAATGGATTGATATATCGAAAATCGGAAACAGACTTCATCGACTGCATGCGATCCTTTCCATGCTCGGCAAAAAGTTTGGTGAACTTTGGTCTAGTTAGGCCTATACTCTGGTAACAAACTAGAAATTAGGGGCAAAGCCTAACGTAAATCCACCCGGCGCCTAAGTCTAACTAGGGGAAAATTAGGGGGTTTAAAGTCCACGCGGGAGAAACCGCGGTCGATAAAGTATAGGCTTATATATACTTGTCCGATGTTGGATGTCTTCATCTGTTCGTGAGATTGCGATCGAAGTCTGAAGTTGTCCGAAATCGCGCGAAATTTTGCACGTTTTTGCCCATTCCCCAAAAGTTTTTGGGGAGGACTCCACAAATTTTTGGACCCGCGTTATAAAATTTAGCTTAAATGTGATCATAATACAAAATTTCACGGCAATCGACAGACGAAACTCGTAGATACCGAGCATGAAGAAAATAAATCATCTGCGGTGAAGCGCAAGCCCGCCGATACCGTTTCGATCGGACTAAACACTGTCTGTGCAGCGTCGACTCATGCAATTGCGTTCGTGTTACGTGACGTTGCTACGAGGGAAATTTCACTCCCTAAATTTTCCCCCAATCGGAGTAGGCCTAATACGCCGCCCGGCGAGGCCTCACGTTGGGCTAGGCCTACGCCCGAAATTTCTAGTTGACGCGCTATGGCACGGGTGTCGTGACGACATCCTGTCGTCTGTCCGTCTCTCTTTGTGGCAGTGTTTGAATTGTGAAAAATTAGCTGGGGGGGTTGAACTTTTCGAAGGTCGGAGACCGAACAAAATTGTGATGCAAATTGTATGTAGGCCTAAGTTATACAGTATATAGCTGACCCCCTGTACATAATTTGACAGTGTATTAGGGAGTTGAAAAAACTAGTTAGGGGGTTCAACCCCCCAACACCTTTACATTTCAAACACTGCTCTGTGTTGGGTAACAAATGTATTGTGGCTAAGCAGTGAGTTGTAGGGGAAAACTTTTCTCACGAATACATGTGGCCCTAATTGGCTTTGTGTCAAAACTATCTGCATGCGTGCAAAAGGGGATGCAATTCAATGAAAACATTCTCAAATTTAAGGTCGAATGGAGGGGGTAAAAACTGTGCGCTTTTTAACCGAAAACAGGCCAAATCTCGGAAACGGCGAGAGATAGGGGTTGCTATCATTGCTATTGATCGCCAATAGGCAATCGCAAATTCGCAACGTCCTTTCAGATAAGATGAAAATCATTGACCTTCGACGACCTTGAAGGTCAAAAGCCTACTGCAACAGGAACTGTAGGCCTACACGCTGTAGAGCGTTATCCTCAGCGATAGCTTGGCTTGGTTTTACGTTTTGTTGCCTTGGTGACGGTGACTGTTGACGAATGTTGATGTATCATGTTTTTGCAATCTTCTGTCGTTGCTCGATGGTTTCTAGCCTCTAAGATAGTTTTATCACCTTGTTTTTATCACTTCCATCAGCCTGGAAATTTCAGTGTCATCTCGGGAAATTTTGTAGCGCAATCAATGGGAATTTGAGAAATCCAGATCAAGTAGACTGTGGAAGCACTGATCGGTCTGTTACTGTCACATGTTACTTACTGTTTACCGGGTATTATGTACAGCATTTACCTCGGGATTGAAGAACAGGATCCAGAGTCAACAAATTTTGTTTACTTTTTATTGTCGGCGGCAACACTTTGCTATTTTAATCATACAATTGTACGTCGTTGTTGGCTTGTACGCAGTATTGCTGGGTGATCTAACATCTTTTTTGCCCGGCAGGATGTTAAGCTAATTCCCCGGTTTCTTTCATTTTTTCCTTTTGCTCGTCGTTGTAACCGGACCGAACTGACATGCGCAGTTTGTAGCCATGGCACACAATCTCACTATTCATATTACAGCTGACACTGTAGGCTACGCAGTTTGGTGCATTTAGAAGATTTTCATGTAATTATTTTTATGAATTGTTTATGTGCACATTGAGGAATCCCACAGTGATATTTACGCGCCCACAATACAGGCATC
>Ga0209671_1004757_pt1 | contig 13546 bp, 8 predicted proteins | sample WorMetHERISLAND2_2_FD_187401 | JGI IMG/M metagenome (GOLD analysis project Ga0209671, IMG submission 187401) | Marine gutless worms symbiont microbial communities from Max Planck institute for Marine Microbiology, Germany - Olavius geniculatus... | ecosystem: Host-associated > Annelida >... | reverse complement strand
TGATCCCATCAATACCAAAATTAACATATAAATTTTATCCATTTTCCTAAAACCGCATAATTATCTAATAATTTTGATAGTAATATTGGCAACCAGCATTTTGTCAACATGAAGAAATTTACATTTGAAATCAACGATCTACAAAAATGCTGGAGAAAACAACACGCCATGTTGACAGGCGGATGACGTCACCGGTTGAACACGTCGTCAACACAGGATACGCTTAAAAACATAAGCATTATAAAAATCACATTTTCCACTGCTGTAGTTAACATGCGACACAGTATTTTTTGTGATTAAAAATATTAAAATTAATTGGTAAACACTGACTGTGTACAACTGGTGACATCACTTCGGCCACTTGCCAAGATCAGATTTTTCAGCATAACGTAACGTAATGTAATGCCATTTTTCGTAATATTCAGACATTAATTTCATACATTTACAAAGCATAAATTAACATATTATATATACAAGATGAAATGTCTAATTGAGGTCTACATAAATCGCACAAGTGAGTTTGACGGTGGCCATGGACCCTTAATGTGTGTGTTTACTACAAACAAATACTGCAGAGTCAGAGTACCGTGCCGAAATGTTGGTAGTGAACTGGACGCAATCATTGATCAGTGTCAGCGGATTGGCTCCCGTGATATCCTCCCATTGCGCTGCAGACATGCCACCTAAACAACATACGACATTGTGACAACATCGTGACAATAGCTAAATACAGTCAGACCAATGGCTACAGGATGCTATCGATCACTAACAAAAAGTCACATATTAACTTTCAAATGACATGAAAATCATTGACCTTGGATGAACTTGAAGGGTCATAACGCAATATGGTATGCCAATCATGCAGTATTGTGGCTAAATGGTAAGTTGTAGGGGGTCAGCGATGGTACTATCGGATAGGGTGCTGGCGACTTCCTATAAGCTGTCAATAGTAACTATGTCTCCATCTGCAGTGGTTTGGCCGCAATTTTTAGTGGAAAGTTCAAGTTATAAGTGGCTGTGTCTCAGAAGTGGTGAGAGATAGGGCCAAGGTTACTATTAATCGTTATTAACAGGAAGTGGCACACGCAATTCCATTGAGAAAAAAATCATCAACCTTGGATGACCTTCAAGGTCACTGACAACCAGTACAGTCGGCTATCGTAACGACAGCTGGACTTCTTGTAATTTAATTTCAGGTTGTTGTACAGCAGTGACTGTTGGCAGCAGTCATGGTGACATGCAATGAGCTGAACACGGATCAGAAAATTCATGCCAAGTTACAACCATGAAACACATCGTTAAATGTTCTTCAGATGCATCAGAACAGAACTGACAGCGCAAAGACTCTATGTACGAATAGTTTGCAATAAATGACTCAATTTTACACCGATCAGCTACTTAAAGCATCACTAAACTAGTCAGCAATTGCATTACTTATTAAGTAAGGAACCATGCTTCTCCGATTTGTTTTCAACAAATGGTGCTATATAAATATTTTCACTGACTGACTGATAGTATTGTGCAAACAACTACGCTGTACAGTGAGTAAGACTAGATGGTGGTTACGACTCCGTCAACTATTATGCCTTCGCCAACACGAAACAAGCCAAAAAGTGCATTTCAAGGCATATTTAACCGCATCGTGACCTTGACCCTTGACCTTTCAACCCTGAAATTTGATGCATTCATCCTTGTCCCAAAGTCCCTTAGTGGTGAAAGTTTGATCAAATTCCATCAACAAATACTCAAGACATCTTGCTAACAATGTTTGTTTGGAACTCATGCATGTATGCTCGAATGCATGAACACTCTGGAATCATAATGCCTCCAGCTACTACGTTGGCGGAGACATAAAAAATTACACTCTACGCAGATGTTTAATGTTTCTTCATTAAAACCATAAAGTACTTTGTTTTGCATGACAGAAAAAGGCTGTCGCAATGTACATAGCATCAAGGGCAGAGAGTATCAATGTGAGAATGACCTGTCATGCTGCAGAGCAGACGTAGCGTCGGGGCTCCGGCAGCGGGACGGGTCTTACCACCTCGCAGTGATGACTTCGGAGGCAGGGGAATAGTGATGGAGATGGGCTGATGGAACTTGCGATGTCTCGGTTCGATGGTCACCACGGGACTCACTGACACTCCACTACCAAGGACCTTCTCCACCAAATCCTCACTCACCGGATGAGCCTACACATCATGACAGTCACATTATGACAACAGTAAAACAAGAAGCCCAGCTGTTGCTAGGACAGCCGACCATGCGGGTTGTCAGTGACCTTCAAAGTCATCCAAGGTCAATGATTTCCATCTAATCTGACAGGGCATATGCCACTTCCTATTAGTGATCAACAGCAACCAAGGCCCTATCTTGCACCATTTAGCCACAGTATATCTGTGACAGATGGATGACGAACAGACGGACAGACGACAATCATGACAACAGCTCGACCATTACTAAAGTACGGTCGGCTAACTACGGTGGCAAAAATTAACAATTAATTGCACAATTAACTGTTTGAAAATTTAAATTTAACATACAACTGAATATATGATCAACAGAATTTTAATCCTTAAAATTTAGATTAAATTCATGCCAGTAAAACACTACAACACAGACACAGTGACATCATGACAAGAATCTGAAATCATCTCAATCACCTGTTTTTTGTCCAGAGAAAGTTAACATCTCAGTCTGTCTACAAGACTGGGTTAGAAAACACTCGAATGACTGCATCTCAGTGCATCTGTGAAAACCACAAAGCCTCAACTCTGCTACGAAAAACATGGAAAAATCTACAGCATTTAAAACGAAAACAATTGCAAAGCAACAATACAAGTATTAGACTGGATGCTCAGCACTCTTGACTGTCCTGCTGTATCTACGAAAAACGCAGCAGAAAAATCAGGAAATGCTTTCGAAATATTTTCCTCATCACCTGAACTCCGACTCGAATGCTCTTCTGCATGGCTCCATCAGGAAACATGGCTTGGACCTGAGGCACAACGGTCGAGCTGATGAGACCACCTTCCATGCCGATCGTCTTCGTCTCCTGGCGAATTCTTGTCACCAGTGCGAAGTAGACCGGAAAGTCGTTGGTGATGACACGTGTCACACGACGCTGGTACAAGTCCTCCGCACTCTCAAGATCTAGCACAGAATTATGACAACACAACTCAAGCCATAACAGCAGCAGCAGCATTGTGGGTAAAAAAATCAGTAGGACAGGAAAGGTTGCAACTTTCTAACAAACACGGCAGATTTCCGACAGATTTCCAACAGACAGCTGCAAATTTCCAGTATGGTGCTCAAAATTTTAATTCTGCCCCTAAATTTCTCCAAAATGCGGGGCGGGAGTTAGCCCGCAGATTATGCATTTTTGGTGAACAAAAATTTTCAGACAAGAAGATTTCTAATAAATTTCCAAAAGCCCAAAAATTTCGGGAGCAACTGTCACCTCACCCACTCCATGTGACGATGCCACTACAGGATGGTCCATAAAAATGTGGCACTTAACTTTTGCCCATATCTTTGCCAATTATTGACCTATTTCAGAATTCTTTCACTGGCACACTCTGCAGACAATTTGCAATAATGTCATTATTATATATCTTCTACACCGCAAATGCATATCTACACTATCTTGTAAAATATGAATGAAATATAAATATATATCGATAATAACAAACAAGCATTTTGGTAAATGAACAAAAATACTTCATACCAACACTGCAGTTAAGACATTAGAGAACATTAAACAGTGTAGTGTCAAATGGATCATTCACTGCAATGTTGGTCTGGTGTTTTTTTTTCATTAACCTAAACGTTTGATACGATCGTTAGTTTTTCTAACATATTTATATTTCACAAGGTAGTGTAGAGACGTACTTACGATGTGGTGGGATATATAAAAATCACATTATTGCAAATTGTCCGCAAAGTGTGCTAGTGAAAGAATTTTGAAAATCGGTCAATAGTTGGTGAAGATATGGACAAAAGTAAAGTGCCACATTTTTATGGACCACGGTGTTCATAGCAGCTTTATCAAGATGGACCATCACAACTGAGCACAGCCATTCACAATACACACAGCTCCCACTTGAGAACGAACGACGGCCAGTCTTCTTATCTCATCATAACGGGGCATTTCTCACAGCCAGTGTGATCAGTATGTTTGCATTATGCAAGTCAGGTTTCTGTGCGCTTTGGTGTTGCCCTAAGACACAGATCTGCATGTAAGTACTAGTGCAAGATAGAACCGGAGAAAAATGTTATCTCCATAACGACTTACATTAAACCCTGTTAAACTCATACTGATTCTTATCATATTGATATTAACAGAGAAAAAGAAAATGGTGCTCTATTGTTGTTATTTGCATAACAGGAAACAAGTAAAACTCCCGACAATTCCTATAGGTTTACTTTTAGAACTGGCTTAACAAGAAATACCATGAACATAGGATCATTTAAACAAAAACCAAAAAAAAGAGAGAATATGATTATTTACTATGACAAACACAGCATAAATCCCACTCTAAGCAGACACAGATAAGAATGAGTATTTATTGAGCACAGGCTAGTAGTTGAACTAGATAAAATCAAAAGCAGTTAAGTCATTCACACAAGCAACATATACACAGCACAGAATCTCATAAAGATTACCTAGCACCATCCAATCCTCATTCACTCCTTCATTTCTCCAATGAAGCCACAGCAAATCCATGACACACATCGAATATCCATGCTTACTTGTTAGCAACATTTAGTTAACACCAACTACACTGTGTCCAGAAAAAAAGTAAACCCCTAGACATAAAGAAGAAGATTCCGCATAGACAGCTAGGTCCATTGTGAGGGAGCTCATCCCCTTGACGGCACTTTGAGCCGGCGAGGGCGAAGCCCAATTAAGCTAGCATACAGCCCAAGTCAGCCAGGTTAACCGACTGGATCGGTATACTTGCAGTCCTGGCCACAGGGCCTACTGTTGCGCAGAACTCGCCGTTTCTTCCCTAGCGATGGCCTTGACCACCGCCAGTACTCATTTTACCATCCCACAGAGGGTAGAAGGCTGAGTCTACCTAGTTGGCTGGCTCTGTACTGTAGACAGTCACCCATCTAAGTACTAACCGGGCCCGGCGTAGAGTAACTTCGTCTCATCCGAGACGCGTTACCAACTACGCCATGCCACCAACATGGCACAATAGAAATGTCAATTCTGAACGAATCTGAATAAAATTTTGCACGCTTAAGATTCATTCAGACTTGATATTTCTATCATACAATGTCTAGCGGTTTAATTTTTTCTGGACAGTGTAGAAGCACAGGCAATGTGCTATATGAATGAAGCCATCAACTGGAAATGGCAAGGCGTTACTAGTTACAGCTAGCTACAATACCGCTGGAGTGGTTAAATGCTATAGCTCTTTATAGGAAACCGACCTTAGAGCTATGGAGCGTCACCCACCATATGCGATCACACAGTATTACCTGCCACCTCACCTGACACAGGTGAATGCACCCCGCCTTAACCCCAGCCAGATAAGTCGGTACTCAATTTACCCACCCCAGAGGGATGGAAGGCTGAGTTGACCTAGGCAGCTGGTTACATACCAAGATGGTTTACCTGCCCGCAGGCAGTCACCCATCCAAATACTAATGGATCCCAGCATAAAGTAACTTCGTTGGTCAGATGAAACGTGTCACTGCTACGCCACACCACCAACCTAAAATGCGTGAGTAAGCAAGGAAACAGAATGAGCTTATACCACCCCAGACAGTGCTTAACATATTTACATCATGCTCAGACTGCATAGGCTCCACCGTCGTTTGCTTTATGATGTGCAGCTGCGGCCAGAAGTTGTGAAAGCAGTGCGAGCTGAGCATGGTTTAAACACAAATGATTGCACCACAGAGCAGTAGCCAAAACAATCAGCATCAAACACGATGCAACAAATAAACATGCAGGGAAACTAGGCAAAAGCGGGGACTCTCAAAGAATATTTACTACTGATTACACTGGTACTAGAGCAACCATCTCAGTTAGCTTTGATTCCAAATGTGATGAGCCAGCAACACAGAACAAAAACACGGCAACACGACAGAAGTATGACCATAACTCCTCCGTCGACTTAAGTCTCATCAATATACTGTCTTTTCTGAACAGATTTTATTGCATATTTTATGACATACAGTGCAGCATGGCAGTGTACTTACACGAAACATGAATGAAACTATGGTCTGTAACTTAACAGTTTTGCAACCAGTCTGATCGCTAGAGATAGCTGAAAAAGACTTACTCACTACTATCATGCAGAAAATACACCAAAACTGTAGGCTTCATTTTTTTTGATAGAAAAAAAACAGTCTAGCCAGAAGCCACCTTAATAGTTTAATGCAAATCACGGTCCAAAGATAGCTACTGTTGAAATTCATCCATCTATCTGTTTGTTTAATACTCATTCAATTAACTGTGATAACAAATCATATCTGCTTGTTAATAAATCATACATAAATCATACATACATAAATTGTCTCTGGCTCAAACCCTCACAAATATCAGCAGAGGTCAATCTGCTAGAACTACTGTTCAAGTCAATTACGAAATATATAAAATTTTCACAAAGCATTATCAGCACATCAACAGCAAAAACTGTTACTTGAACAGACAGAGAAATAAAAAAACAAGAAAGCCGTGCACCCATGCACCAGGCGGCTGATATAATCACCTTCACCTTCAAAGCTAACACTCAGGCATTTCTGCACTGCCTCGTCGGTCGTTACTATCGGATGTTCCTTCCACGTACGGCCGTCGTCACTGCGAAGAATGTTGACTTCACGTTCGCGGCCACGCAGTGATGCAAAATGTGGCACCTCCAGTAACACCGGTCTGTACAATGTAACATTTGTCACAAGAGTGACTCAGTATAGGTCATTTCAGGGACAGCCTTTCCAGGCAAAATTACACATACACATATAATAATAATGGAGCAGAAAGTTAAACGCTTACAGAAAAACCGGATGTAAAACACAAAACACAAAAAACGACCTAAATCTAAAATTGTAAGAACTCCAAATTATCAGTGCGCATATGTAAGAGTAATGGCAGTTCTAATAATCTTTCATCTGTCATCAATCTCAGAATGCTGTCTATTGGAAGATGGGAGAGAGCATTACTCACGGTCATAGCTATCAGTCAAATGAAAAATTTCACCCTTCACTGCTCTCATGTTGCTTGCTGGAATAATTATAGGCAGCTGTCCTATAAAATAGCAGTACTTCAACAATTCCCCCGGCCCCCAAAAACAATTATTTTTGAACAGCTGGCATAATATGGAGTAACTCCATAAATGTGGCCACTGAGGAACTACACAGCGAGTCAAGAGGCGCATGACATTAAACTCTTGTCTAAATATCTTCACCAGATAATGGCCGATTTGAAAAAATTCTTTTACTTGTAGGCTCGACAAAAAACTTGTATCAAAATTATCAATGCAGCCATAATAAAAAAAAGGAAAATATACTCTACCACAACTCTAGCAAATAAATGATTTACTCAAATCAACCGCTTTGAATATGAAATGTAAAAAAAAACGTTTTTAACAGTTGTGTGTTGAACGACGTACCTGCATGATCACACACTCAATCTGGACTCTTTTAAATGTTTCCTTAAATCATTTTTGTTTCAGATGTACTGATAACGCATTCAGCGCACTAGAAATTTCTTCGAAATGCTATATAATTGTTCACTTATTATCATTATTATTTTTTTTTTTATACCCCCGGTAGTAAAGGTTCCCGGGGGTTAAAAACAAAAGTTAAAAACAAAGCTGGAATGGCTATTGGTCCGGTGGATCCATGGAAAACAAGTCGTGCAAAAGCACCGAGTTAAAACGTTGGATCGTCACAAAGATGCGCTGGAACGCTGTATTATAATATTATTATTATTATTTTTTTTTTTTTACCCTCGGTACTCCGTTCCCGATATTATTATTATTACCCTGAGAATGAGGCTCCAACTGGACCCATCTTGAGAATACGGGTAGCCAGAGATTCGCCGTCATTGAGAGGCGGAGGATGTGACAGTTTATTGAGTCTCAGCAGTTTGCAGGTGATGCGCGTTGGGGCGCAGGCACGGCCCGGCGGCACGATCACGCGAATACCTGAGTGACGACAGCCTCGCATTGCACCACCGCGAGCATCCACGATGAAACTCACCAAAAACCTATCACATGCAGCAACAAGTGCACAGCGTTAAGGTTGTAACGCATGCCACAAGACAGCCTATCTTACTATAATGCGTGGAAAGTCTGTCTGTCTGTCTGTCTGTCATGCCTCTCTGGCATCTTCTGTGTTGCAGAGTCGCAGACCCTGACCGTGATGTTTGAGTCCTTGGACCTTAGGTACGTATGCCCCTACCTTGCCCCCACGGACAGCCTGAAGATGGGGGAATTTGAGTTGTCGAGTAACGGAGTGAACCCGCAATGGACTGGACCCTTTTCTAGTATGTTAAAACAACAACAAATAGCTGAGCATCAGCTGCACCAGCTTCCCATCCAGCAATCCAACTGGCACATCAAGTGCACCAATCGCTCTCTGGCCATGATCCAGCATACCTATCCAATGATTCTTGCTAGCTTTGGTCATATGCCAACAGAACATGCATAGTTCCAATTGTCCGACTTTCAAACGTATCTTAATATATCTGCACAAAGTTCTGAGCAAAATTCCAATGACATGATTTATAAAAATAGATAATCTCACAATAAAAAGTCGGTAAGAAAGATGAAGTTTAAAAATACATAATAAAACATAATCGTGCATCATTATCTATCGGACGACAGCCAACTAGCTGGGAGGTCAACACCCCAGGTCATCGGACATCCACACGTGCACCGCGCTGCAGAAATGGTCACAGATTGGTGAAAGGAGTTTCATGACAGCTGGACCACGGCTATGGAACAGCCTGCCAATTGAGATCTGATGGAAAGACATTACTTATGAACATTATAAGCGAATACTTGCAAGTCTGCAGTGGCACATTTTGGTTTAAGTGCATTCTTAGTCACTTACTCAGTGCAATGCTGTATGAGACTAGAGACAGACTCACCCTAAGATGACAGGATGTCGTTCAACTGACACGTTGTCTGGGTTGAAACTGCTAGCAAATGACGTATCGCTGTAAAGTGAGCCTCCCAGCCGCGAGTCCTCGGAGACTGTACCAGCAGGCGGGTAGAGAGGAGACGATGCGGTCAGACCAACCTGACGACTTCTTTCCACGGCTTCGTCCACTGGAACCCCCTCCGACTGACACATGCAACGTGTCATACATGCTTCATGTAGATCATGCAATCCAACAGTTTCCGAAATGATTAGCCTCGATATTTGTAGTGCAGAGCGGTTATGCTGAACATCGTGGTAACCAAGTTTTTTCTGTCGCCAGCCTGACGACATGAAACTCGCTGCCAAAACATATGCCTGTTCACGCCTTCAATGTTTTTGGATGATATACTGAGAACATTTATCCTTTCAGAGTACCAATGTATGCAGCACATTTTATGGTAGTGATGCACTATAAAAATTCACATTTTACTTACTTAGAGATAAATGGCATTAAACGCTATTCACTGTAATGACTGAGGCTAACTGCTTCCAACAATGATCGATCGCCCAAGACCTATGCAAAGCCAGTATGTTCCACCGTTATGTGCCACCTTCTATATTCAACCATGACCAACTAGCAAATAAAATGATAGATTCAAATCAACTGCTTCAATTATGATGTGTTCAAATGCCATATACATTTAGTTTATTTCAGCAACAACACTATATGGTCATTGTACGCACAACTCAACAAAAAGCCCAGCTGTCGCTAGGATAGCCAATCATACTGGTTGACGGTGACCTTCAAGATCATCCAAAGTCGATGATTTTCATTTCAATTGAAAGCCAATACGTGACTTCCTATCAATGAACAATAGCAACCTAGGCCCTATCTTGCACCGTTTGGCCACAATACATTCGTGACGGACAGACGACGACAACCATGACAACAGCTCGACCTAAAAACTGACTGCATAAACAATAATGAAACAATGAGAAGTTATTAGATAGAAACCTGTGCCCGTGGTTTGTCATATTTGAGCTGGTTCTTCAGGAACGCCGGGGTCACGGGCAAAGCATCGTCAGTCCACATGTATCTCATGTCATCATCAGCAGGAGACGAAACCGGCCGACCGGATGGCGTACTGGAGCCATCGATACGATCATTGTAATCCAACCCACCTTCAACGACAAATGACAACAACCACATCGAACTATACACTCTGTCCCAAAATTAGCGGCCCACTACAGATTAGTTAGCGTACAAGAAATTTGAGCTAATGCTGGAGCCTGTAGCAGTTCCTGTTCATAAGTTGTCTTAGTCTATCTCCAGCCATTTCGTCGCAATACTCTTGAATTGTGCGCCGTAGCCAAAGATCTTGAAAAAACTAAACCCCTGATTTTTGGAGTTCAGGGTCTTTTGAAATCATCACTAACTAAAATACTGTGAAAATTTTGCTGAATGAGCAAATTACTGATCATGCAGTTGGTAAAAAGTTCAATAACAAACCACAAATTAGTACAGATTAGATTATCTCTTTAAAGACAAAACAACGTAAAATCAACCAAACAAAAACAACTGAAAGTGACGCTGTGACAATTGACAGAATGCATGCTACGCACTGGGAGTGTGTGATCGGTGACGGTCCAAGTCATCAGTCAGATACTTGTACTCATCATGCATAGCAGCACTGGCAGGCGTCGGGGTCAAAGTTCCACCAAATGACTCGTCACCAGCATGCATGTATCTTAGCTCCTCATGTATCGGGTCTCGACCTCCGACTGACGATATTGTACTCTGCCGGCCACTGACCGTGTCAAACAGGTCCTGGTCACCCTGACAACAGTCAGCATGGCAACATATTTCAGTCTGCACTACCCAGAAGTCACAAAATGTCGTTGTTAAATGCAAAGTGCAACGATGGACACAGAAGACCTAAAGAGGGCATAGGAATCAAAGACCATACATTAAAAGGCTAAATATAAATTAATTAATGAATTAAATATTCACCAGAATGGAACTTATCTATGCTTACACTAAAAAGAATGGCATGACAAAAATAATATATAATTCTTCCACATCTCAATGATACCGATCTTACTGCTAACAAACATTTCGTGACAAAAATCTTTTACACGGAGCGACAGCCGTCTTTCTGCTTAACACATAATAGTAACTAAAACGTGACGCTGCCTGCACTGCTTAAATTCCAGTTATCAATTTAATTTCACACGTCCATCAGTTGAGATAAACGCCACTACAGTACACAAATCACTGCCAGAAGTTTGTAAAATGTTTCCTCGAGGCCATAGGCCAAGGAAAACATTTTACAAACCGAGGGCAAAAAATTTTCAATGATGATCGATGACGCCAGTCACTATCTGTTTTGTTATACCTGAAAACCAAAACAAAACATTTAGACAATAAAAAGCATTTAAACAAAAATTATTTGACAACTTTGCTGTTACCAGTCAACATTTCACTTCACTGTTGACTGTGTGAACTGTTGACTGGTAACAGTATGTATTTGTCAACGTCACGTGATGCGATGTGGACCAATCGTGTGCAGGTATTTTGTGTTCAGATACAATAACAAAAGTTTAGTGTTAATACCTTGCGGTAGCGCAGATCCTTGGCATCGTCAACACTTAGGTACGTGTAGGACTGATCAGCTGGCAGAGTTGCATCCCCTGTACAGAACCGACATACCATGCAACGTTGTGAAAAATTTACCAACACATAAAGTATTAGACAACAATGCAATGCATTAATCAGTCCCCTGGCCCAAGTATGCCGGTGATGACTTGAACAAAGGCTGGACGAACAGAGTAACGATCTGGCTATGTTGCTATAAATGAAAAGATAAAATCCTGAATCAGTACGCAAGTAATTCCATAACGCAGGCTGCAATGTAGTGGCCATGTAAAATAGAATGCAATGATACGTCATTTACACTGATGCCTTGGTCAATTTTCATTAACTTGAATTTGAGAGATAAACTAGAATAAATTGAGAAATCACAATTTACGTTCACCACTGGCAATTCCATATTGCTCAGTGCAAAGCATTCTAACAGTGTGACACTTATGCCACCATAATCATGTTTATTTCATTATGATAATAAAAACTGCTATTATTATTATAACTCAATGATACATCTCAAACTACTACCTGGCAATTATATAACAAACTAAGTAGAACCAATGGTTGCATTCCTTAAAAAACTGACAGATGTTAGAATAGCCACCCCTGACCTGTCCAAAATGGACGAACAAAATCATGACCCCCTTCTCTGGTGGAGAAAACGATTAATTGTCACAAACTACATGAAATACCCCATATTTATCCACTACAACTCAGTGTCAGTGACATACAAATTATTCACAAACACAAGAAAGCACATTCAAATTAAAAGTTAACGACTGCTTCCGCAGCTATGGTTATACTTGTAACTCAAGAAGCATCCGATCTGAGATCAGATTTACAAGCAGCAGTATTCAGCAGCTTTCTGGAGAATTCAGTAGCAGCACAAAGCTTATTTCACCATAATTTGGCAACCTCGCATCACAGAATCATGCGGTTTTCAGCAAAATGTTCAGAAAGAAATCACTTACATGACAAAAGCCAATGTCTAAATACAGCAATTAAATATTCTTTGTTTTGCAGCTAGCAGGTAAACTATTCAAAAACAATATTAACCTCCACATCTTTATTCTTCAAGGCAAGTTCGTGAGAGAAATAAGATTTGCTCCCATTGTTGCACATTAATAAAGAAAATAGTGCTCAATGTGTCCACCTCAAAAATGAACAAATGATGATAGTTGTTTGGATCACTGTCCAATAGCACTATCGATTTGTCCTTGACTGATCATGTCCAGCAACTGGTCAAAAACTTGCTTCAGATGATCAACATCCTTAATCTTTTAACGTTTGCAAAAACGACTACCATCTGTTGTTCGTTTTTGTAGTGAACACACTGATCACTGCTTTAGCTGACTATGGACAATTGGCTTCACGGGAACTTAGTTTCTATCACAAACTTGCTTTAAAAATGTATCTGTTAATATTGTTTTCGAAGAATTCACTTGCCAGCAGCAAAACGAAGAATATTTAACTGCCCTGTTCAAACACTGGCCTTTTTCATGGAAGCAATTTCTTTCGGAACATTTTGGTGAAAACCGCAAGACTCTGTGACCTATGGTTAGGGCTAGACGAAAATCACGAATTCACGGAAGCCGTGAATTTTGGCGCTTGCCGTGAATTTTAGCGTTTGCCGTGATTTGCCGTGAATTTTTTTGCACGGGCTGCACTTTTGTGTCAAAATCCGTAAAATTTGATTGTTAAACATTGAAGCTAGGCATCTTGCTTCATATTTTTGTACTGAAGACTATGGACTCAACAGTTACTGTACTGTAGCACTGCTGTGTGTATAGCTGGATATAG
>Ga0209671_1004756_pt1 | contig 13547 bp, 10 predicted proteins | sample WorMetHERISLAND2_2_FD_187401 | JGI IMG/M metagenome (GOLD analysis project Ga0209671, IMG submission 187401) | Marine gutless worms symbiont microbial communities from Max Planck institute for Marine Microbiology, Germany - Olavius geniculatus... | ecosystem: Host-associated > Annelida >... | reverse complement strand
TTAAACTAAAAGCGCTAAAATTCACGAAAAATCACGGATTTCACGGAAATCGGCGTTTTTCACGGAAGAAGGCCAATTTCACGGAAAATGTCACGGCCGTGAAATCGTGAATTAAGTTGGTCCCTAGGCATAAGTGTATTTGTAGGTATTTCGAGCTCGAAAATTGCATCTGGTGGTGCCATTTATGATTATGTTTATCCAGCATTGCACCAGATCTGACGCAGCATAAGTTTAAAGACAGAGATGAAGATGAAGATGTTGTCATGACCACTTTGTTGTACGCTTCTGAGTGCTGGATGCTCTTGGCAACCGACTTGACAAAACTAGAGGTTTTCCAGATGAGCTGTCTCCATCGAATACTTGGGGTAACCCAACGCAACCAGCTACTGAATGACACGATGCGCCACTGTTGCATGGATTAGCCCACCGTTTGGAAGCGGGTTTTTGTCTTTGATGGTTTGGACATGTGTGCCGAATGGACGATTCCCGCCTGCCGAAACAGCTTCTATGGGCAGAACGTCTGGTTTTTTGGCGCTGGCCTCCAAATGTGCGTAGGAAGGAATGAAAGGATCAGGTCGCTGCCGACGTGACGACTCATCTACCCAGACACCTTTACCGTGACTTATTGATGGCGGCCGCCGACATGACAACTGAGCGCGGCACATGGCGGGGGTTACGGTGCGACGTCACTGGATCCATCGACGTCGTGACCAATCAAGCAAGCGTGCACATCCAGATGTCTCGATCGTCTTTGGATAAGTGCTGATCTGATCTGAATTCGGCCAGATGTCCGGTGGTTTTTGTGGATCCATTTCCAGCATTTGCAGATCTTTTCGGATGTGGACGGATCTGGGAATTCTGCCTCCGATGCACCTCTATAAAAAATCATGCTGATTAATTTTCATAGTACCTGTCAACTGTGGTTGACTCAGTCGGTCATTTAGTGGTTGTTGAAAAAGCTTTTTAACCATAGTAGCAATTAGTAAGCATGGTGTGTGTATGTATTTCTGCAATGAAATACCGGGTGGCCCAAAAAAACGTCCCGAACATATGCATGCATTATGCAGTGGAGTAGTTGAAATGAATCAGCAAGAAAGCACGTATGTAGCGGGCAAACGTCTTCGAATATGTCTAGGAATTTTCGCCTGAAACACTTCTGTATTAGCTGAGATACAAACAAAATAGTGTTACACATCTTAAAACAAATTATGCAACGTTATGTTATTATCATTTTCGTTGCCGCTCGTACGCAGGCTACATCATATTGTCACAGTAGGTCTAATCATCATTTAACTGATTAGCAGAAAATATGCTGAATATCTCCTTTATTCTGCTTTGCCATTGCTGATAATCGCCTTTTTCACTGGAGCATAGCTTTTCTGATTCTGACTGTCTGATGTCGACATCATGCCATTCGTTGTCATTTGTCTCTGGTAACATTCTGAAGATCTTTGTGGTTCGCAAACGGTTCACGCTTTCCTTCATAGACAAGTTCTTGCAAGATATCCCAAATTAAGTTATCTAGCAGAGTCAAATCTGATGATCGCGATGCCCATTCTTGTGAGCTTATAAGGTCAGGTGTGATGTGTGGAAGAGAATTTTGAGTTGCTTTGATGCGGTGCAATGGAACGGTGTCTTTACATAAGTTTGATTTTTAACTCACCTTACATCACTGTAGATTTAGGGGTATGAAGCCACGTTAACATAGACACGAGTCCGGGTACCCATATACAAGTTTCAGTGACACGAGTTTGCATGCATTCCAACATCTGCCGTTCACATTGATACGAGTGCGGGTTACCTGTGAAGTAAACGATGCGTACATAACGTTAATTTTATTTATACAAGCTACGGTACATATATGACGTCAGAACTTACGTCGTTGTTGAATTGTTCACTGCTAGGGTGGGTGAGTGAGTGAGTGAGTTAGGACTTAGGAGTGCTTATTTGGCACACTTAAGGAAACAAGTCAGCATATGCCTAAACACATGAAGACGCCTCAAGTTAGTTAAGTAGTCACTTATAATGTTCGAAGGTAATGTCTTTGTGTTGGATTTCAGTCGACTAGTTGTTCCACAGACTCGGACCAGCTGCCATGAAGCTCCTGTCGTCGTTTAGTTACTGTGTCCACGGCATAGCACACATACGTGATTAGTAAAGTTACTGATGATGTTGTTGTTTTATTCGCGCGGCATTCATTTGTAAAGTGAAACCCGGACTCGTACACATACTCGTGTGAATGTAAACGTGGCTTGAGTCTGCTTCTGTCTCCATCTCAATCGTGACTGACTGAAGCTGGTGTGTTTTTGCAGTACTGGACAGAGTGGTCCGGAGGAGACAAAGAAAGCTCGAACGCTGGCTGCATTCCAAGGCAAAGAAAGCACAGCTGCAACGAAGCCAGCGTCGCTGTTTGCTATGAGAATCAGACCGGTGGAGCCCCGACGAATGCCGGCACCAGTTGGCATGATGCACGGGTCAGTACGGACACTGATTTGGTTAAAAAAACATTTTTAAAAGCCGCAATTTGTTGCGTTTCAGGCTTTTTAAACAGCTCAACTTGAAACTTTGGTGATAAGTTTGTTGGCTGATTTGCCTAAGTTTTTACTTGCTCCTAAGAGCACAGGATAGCCAACAGTTTGCAAATTCTTTGGTTTAGATTTTTCAAAAACTTGACCATAATAAGATATTTTGTTATTAATAGAACAAGAAACTAAAATTGTGCAAAGCTTTAATGGGTATTTTGGGATGGATTATGTACTGTTTTTCAAGGTCTTTTCACTAGGTCTTTTTGGATATCTATTCAGGTCTCTCAACAGTGGTTATTGTCTCAACAAATCTAGTGATGTTAACACAGCCACAACAGTCAAGACCAAGGCCAACTGACTGGTTTATACTCTTCTTTGACATTAATTATTGTCAAAATTTTAACACGTTCTTAAAATTTTCTAATTGTTAAAAAGTGAGTAATTATGTGGTTAACTAATTCAGCTCAGTCTTCTATCCCTTTGGGGTAGGTAAATCGTGTATTGGCCTATCTGACTGGGGTTAAGGTGGGGCGTGTTCATTTGTGTTGGGTGGCAGGTAGCACTGTGTGATCCCATATGGCAGGTGACGCTTTATAGCTCTGAGACAGGCTTCCCATAATGAGCTATATCACCACCTTTAACCTTTTAATCATGAATTTTCATAGCTCTAATATATACATGTTTTGATTGATAAATATTGACATCGGGAGTTGTGTGATGTTTGCAGGCGCGGCGGAAGGGTGGGTTTCGGTGGACTCGGTGAATATGAAGATCCATGTAAGTTATTCATTGCCGTATCCGTTAACAGTATTTATTTGCTAGCCTTCGATTATTTGATGATATTATTACATGCAGGGTGTTTATAAGTCCAGCTTGATTGGTTCTCACAGGCTTTTATGGATGTGTTGTGTCGAAAATTTGTTAATCTAAAAACAGAGTAGAATGGCAAATTGTCTGTGGTGACGCTGTGGTGTATCATTGTTGTCGTTGTTAATGTTGTTATTGTACTTTTAATTATTATTCATATTGTTAGTGTACTGTTGTCGTCATAATTAGGGCTGCACCGAATATTCTGTTCGGTCCGAATAGTGGGCCGAATAGTGTATTCGTATTCGGCCAAGTAGTTGTGCCAAAACAGACCGAATACGAATAATAAGCACTCAGCCATCGCCACTTGTTTCTCCTGCATTTAGCCTCAAAAGCAGTTGCTGTCAGCTCAGCTAAATGCCCACACACGATGCTTTATGACATTTTCTTAACCATTTACTTTGCTGACAGTCTTAAGCTTGTTATGAATTACTGTCAAGTTTCGTTTAAAAATTGTTAGCATCAGTAATCTTAGTTGGTCAACAATGTCTGATTTGGGAATTTTTCACCACTCCACAATGAAACCAGGTCACTGGGCATCGTGTTTGAACTTGCGTCAACTATTCGTATTATTTTCAATGATGCTAGCAGATATTTAAGTCATGCATGGATAAGTACTGGCTGTCCACACATTTCAGATTTTTTAGGTTGACATCTGTCTATACATCTATTAGGCGTGTGTTGTTTTTTAAAATATGACTACCGATTTTCGGTTCCGTTTTGAAAAAAATGCAGTTTCCGGTTCGGTTTTCGATTTTTACCGTCTGGTGTTTAGTGTGTAGTATACTGTATTGTTTTATGTAATTGGCACTGCTTCCATCCTCTGCAGTAGCCATCTTTTACTCAGCGTATAACGTCAGAAGTTACGCATTTTACTTCATGTGCTGACTGCTGTAACAGTCAAATTAATCATCGGTCGAAGTGTTTTGAAACTATGCCTAGAGAATGCTACTTTGACTGACATGAAAAGTGTAAACACCGTCCAAAAACTGGTGGTTCAGTTACTTAAAAACCGCACCACGTAAACCGAGTTTTCGGTTTTCAAGATTTAAATCGAAAACCAAAATTTCTGATGGATTCTGCACTCTTAACGTCCGTCCACAAGAAGGGTTTGTCCCAGTACAAATGAAGTTTAGTGTATAGGTCATATGACGTGATCTTGTTGCATTTGTTGTCAGCCGACTATTCTGAATTTGCGTTGCCGTCTCCGCGGATGCTTGCGATGAGGGCACGAGCTCGCAGCATGAGGATGATGGGACGCGACTTCATGGGCTGGTAACTGCCTGCATCCGTCTTATGCATCAGGTATCTTTTATACACTACTTGAGTTTGTGTTTCATTAAAAAGTAAAATTGTCTTTATTCTGATCCATTTCTCTTAATCTGACATTCACTAAGAACCGAGTTCGGTTTACTTTTTTCTTATTCATAGATACCAAACTGAACCGAAGACTGATTAGAAAATTTCTAATCCTTAAAGATTAAGAAAAATATATATTTGTTTGCACTGCTTCTGTCTGGTGTTAATTGGTAATGTTCGGATTAATTTTGGTGTCAACTGCAGTTTCCGATTATCTTGGTTCTTTTGACGAAACATGAACTCACATACAGAGTGTGCTGAAAATGTCCCAACTTTTTTTTGTCAGAACTTTGTCAAATCTGCACCATCTTTGATAATTTTTGGCACACACATAGCCAAGATGATAGAATTATGTGGACCTTACGTTCATTGTCTGCCTCACATAATTTGTGTAAGTGCACTACTGTGTAAAATGCAGATGCTCCAAATTGTTGCACAGTGCTGAGTTGTTGTCTCCGTAAAAAAATCTAATGACTTGATTAAGAACACAGTAAACTAAAATGTGATTTATTCAGCAGAATTATAAGTTTGCGTAACAACTTGCTTCCAAATTATCAGAATTTATGCTCAAAGTACACAATAGTTTAGACGTGATACGATGGCTGACAGCAAATTAATGATCAACTGATCAAAATGCACAGCACACATTCGTGGATATGTGTTTTAAGCTCATCGATCAGTTATTTGCTTATCTATTATTTTCAGCGTAAGGTATTAATACCACAAAATCGTTATGTCACATGGCACCCTCTGTCAAATTGATAATTAAATTATGAGCAATCTAATAATCACCACGTAGTGTATTATTTTGGAGCATCTGCGTTTTACACGGTAGTGCATTGACATAAGTTACGTGAGGTGGACAATGAGTGTACCTTACATAATTTGGTTATCTTGGTTATCTGTGTGGCAATAATTATTACGTTTGGTAGAGAATGAATGAAGATCTGACAAAAAAGTTGGGACATTTTTTGGCACACCCTGTACATTATCCCCAAAAGACTGTCCAGTATTGTTTTTGAATAACTCTGTAAAACACTGGCCATTTTTTTATTTTTGGCATGGAACATCATGAAGAAATTTGATGTAAATGACTTTATTTTCCCCCACCTCACTTTTGCCACCTAACCTTGAAACTGTTGGTACACTACCTTGTGAAATGCACAAGTCATAGTTTGGCTATTTGCAACAATGAATTCATATAGGGTAGTGCATGCTTTGGCTCACAAAATCATTGCGAGACCACAGATTCCTTGAAAATCTGTTACTTATTTAGCACTAATCATGTCCACTTTAAAATTATGTTGCCAAACATATGTGCAGTGCGCAGTCGCCCTCTGCCTGGAACATTTTTGCAATCTCGTATTTGTCAGTGTTTGAAAACGAGTACTCGTGTCCGCTGCACATCCAGTTTTGCTGCGGAAAATTTTAAAGAAATCTTCGTGAACTATAACCTTTTAGCTGCCACAACTTTTGGCCGACTGTCTGTTTTGTCTACAGTAAACAAGGTCTTTTTAACAGTAGCTGAGCATAATAGAGTATAATGTCTATTCTTTAGCAATCCAATGTCAGAATACACACTGATTTATTGTGCTGTGTTTTAGGTTTGGAGTGCAACTAAACCGTGCAAGTTACCAGAACCAATGACAGTGACTGTGAACATCTTGCGATAATTATCTGTTAAAAGATTAGGATTTGGATATTGGATCCATCTTAACCTCAAAGGGTCCAAATTTTAGTTTTTTGATCTGTTGTACAATTTTAATGCAAATCACTTGGTTTCATACGTTAACTCTTTCAAGGCGGAGTACTGGGGATTAATGTTGTGACGTTGCACTGTGACACATTTGGCGTCCATCAGCTAGGCGTCATTTTTCTGCCTTCCAATGTCGATCAGTGGCGTAGACAAGGGGTGCCCAAGGGGTCTAGGCCCGTCCCAGTCCTCCAGACAAAATGTAAGCATACGTTTAAACTGCATTGATTTTGCCAATTTGGTTTATTCTCGGGAAAATAATTAAAACTGTTGCCGCCATATCTCAATTTTAAAGATAAAATGCACCAAATTCGATTTTGGCTGGGGCTCCAACGCAGACCCCACCAAAGGAGCTCACAGCGCTCCCCCAGGTCCCCTAGCTGGTTTTACGGGGTCCTACTTCCGGAAGGGAGGGGAGAGAGTGGTGGACAGTGGAAGGGTGATGAAAGGTAAAAAAGAGGAACAGGGAGGGAGGAATGAAAGGGGAAAATGGAGGGGAGGTAAAAGGGAGACGAGGACCCTCCCAATTGAAATTTCTGGCTATGCCACTGTTGTGTAGTATTATCGCTGCATTCGTTAAAAGATGTGTCCACCCATTTTGTCTTGTGGAATGCGATCGATGAAGTGGCGATGACGTGGTGGATTTGCCATTCTGATGTTAGCATTGTTGGATTATTATGACTGCTGCTGTTTCGTTTGATACAAGACCGAGGCTACTTTTAGTTATCTGGATCGAAGGTGCAGCGTATATTAAATGTTGTGTCTGTGTGAGCACGAAGTGTTTTTTTGCATCATTGGCAATTTGTGATCATTCTCGTAGAGCACTGAATGTGGTCTCTCAGCTTTCCACAGAAACTATTTCCAGTGAATTTATTGGACTGCTTGTCTCAATGGTATCGTCAGTGTGCTTTTTTTCAACATGCATTACCGTAAAAAAGTAGGGATGTGAAAACATTTTCTTTTGCTTTTTTTCTAATTTCTGTTTCAAGGCATTTTTTGTAATGTTACACAGCAGCTCATAAAAACAATCAGATGCTGAATTATACTGACTATAACTAACGTAAAAATAGTTGTAGAATTTATGTAAAATGTTAAAAGCACCAGATCCACTGGAGGTATCCTGTAGGCTGCAACATAGACTTATAATGTTGGTTTGCCAAATCAATACAAAAGTGATTTAGTCATTAATAACAGACAAAAGAAGCAGGTCAAGGTGAGGAAATCAGACTTGTTATTAAAAGATCGCCGCTTTACAGATATACGTACAACAAAACGCAATGAGCTGTACAAATGCTTGTAAAAATCAGTGTATGTTTTGAAACCAGTCTGTTCAAAGACGGAGGCAGTTCGCAACAAAAAATACTGGAGTAATCACAGTGCAGTGTGACCATGGTTCACATACAGTCAGCTGTATTCAGGGAATTTAAAAGTACCACGGTGCAAAAGTTAACAAGGATGCAGAAAATAATTGTGAACTGTTGTATGCGGACTGTGAATAACAGTTCTGATTTTTCCTGCTCGTACCTCCACTTTCAAATTTGTTCCACCGCCCTTGTTTCTAGTGAGATTGCAAACGACACTGGCATTTCGCGTATACAAATTAGTCAGGGAAAACGATTCATTTTGTCCTGGAAAGTCACGGAAAATGAATTCTGCAGAGTAGTAGGAGCCTCGGAGACAAGCACAGGCTATTTCGATAGGCTTGTCGACATGGAGGAACACGGATTAATATTAGCAAACGCTACGGGTCTTCCCGGTTGTAGGGGTCCTGCAGATTTCAAATTCAACATTAGGAGTGACCCATTGCTTGTTATTTCTGTTACAAGTGGACATCTCTTCACAGTTATACAAACGATTCAGTGCCCAGTAGGTAAGATGCACGACCACGGCCAATGGCATCGTGACATGAGAGACGGGCAAGAGGCAATTGCCTCCTGAATTTCAACCCGTTGCAAAAATGTATTATTTTTGAATATTTTCGTCCAAAATTAGGCTGCAAAACTTGCAACTGGAAATCTCGCATTTTGGACGAATTTTATGGACCAATTTCAAATTCACAGCACTCATTTCTCCGACGGAAATTTGCAGCTATCTATGGGAAAATTGCGAATTCCCCAACCCTTTAACCCGTGACACCGCTGACGTGGCATGTTTTTCTGTCACCACAGTAACCCCCCTCACTCCCGGGAATATTTCACAGGCGTGCGGTGGCACAGCCCTGTGTTAATGGCGACCGGCTAAGTCAATGGAGAATGGCAAAATTCGACCCCGCGCAGATCCGAAACCCCTCAACCGATCGATACAAAATTTGAAACAGGTGATTACGTCTGCGAAACGACCCCCCGTGCAAATCCGTACATTGGGGGCTTCTCGGCAAATGGGTGAAATATAACGAAAATTTTTTTCCGATATATATATACCTTTTTTGTTGACCGACCTACAGGTCAGACCGGTCGGCGGATTTTCACGCGCGATGGCTCGGACAACGCGGCCTCACGCAAGGGTCAAACCTTTTCAGGAACCGAAATTCGAAGTTAATATCTAACCCCTGAAAAATCTCCCAAAGTCGAAAATTTGGCCCAAAAATGGACTTTGAAATTTTCGGCCAAAAAACGCTCCTGTATAAAAATTTCACCTATAAACGACTCGTAATCATCATTGTAGGCCCATAAAAGTTGTATAGTGAATAGGTAATATGGCCTCGAGAATTCAAAATATGTGGTCATTTTGGACCCCCTGCCTACAGGTCACGTGACACGGAGCATGCGCAGTGAACTTTTGGCCTTTAACATGGGCAAATGCAAATTTGAGGCTTTATATCTCCGTAACGGTGCAAGATAGACGCATGGTTCCAATGGACCACCAATAGGAAACCACATATGCCGAGTCCAACGGTCACGTGACCGATGACGTCACGTGACCCCAAAAGGTCACACTCGTGACCCCATAATCTTTGAAGCCCCGTATCTCCATATACATGCAAGATAGACGCATGGTCATCATTGACCACCAATAGGAAAGTGCCCACGCTGAGTCCTATGGTCACGTGATCCATGACGTCACGTGACCACAAAAGGTCAAGGTCGAGACCCCAATATCTTTGAGGCCCCATATCTCCGTAAAGGTGCAAGATAGATGCATGGTTACAATGGACCACCAATAGGAAACGACATATTCCGAGTCCAATGGTCACGTGACCGATGACGTCACGTGACCCCAAAAATCAAGATCGAGACCCCAATATATTTGGGGCCCATATCTCCGTAACGGTGCAAGACAGATGCATGGTTACAATGGACCGCCAATAGGAGACCACATATGCAGAGTCCGATGGTCACGCTCCGATGACGTCACGTGACCCTAAAGATCAAACAACAACAACATTTATTTGGGAAAAAGAAACCAGGCTGCCAGAAAGGGCACAGGCCCATCAAAGCTGGCCACCCAAAAGTCAAATGGAAAAAAAAGGAAAACTAGAAATTTGGGGCAAAGCCCAACGTGAGTCCACCCGGCGCCCCAAGTCCGGTTGGGGTAAAATATAAAGGGATGAAATTCCCTCGGTAGCAAAGTCACGTGGCCTGCACCCAAATGCATTAGTATATGCAAAACGCGCACCGTCGACCTAGGGTGTGTAAACATTAGCCGCGTAATCTCTGGTGTTAGTGGACCAAAGTTCACCAAGTTTTTTTAGTCAACGCAGTATTAATCGCACTTGATAACGCTTTTTACTGCTTGTCGATAGCTCTATTCGTTCTAGAAATATTTGCAGTCAAACTCGAAAGTTGTCGTGAAACGTACTAAATTCTGGACGTTTCTTGCCTTCCCAAATTTTAAGGGGGCAGTGCCCCCTAAAAGTTGTACCCGCGTTATCACCCCCTTGTAGCAGCACGTCACGTGGCAAAGTCTCATGAAGCTACTCCCTTTGGCTCCAAAGTTCTCACGGCTAATCTGCTACATTTTAAGCCAATTGTTCATCAGCCTTTGAAAAAAATTGTAAAGGGGGCCCCCGTCCCCAGTGGGGGGTGCGCTAGTTAGACTTGGTCATTCTCTAGCGCGTGTAAAAATTTAGGGGCACAGCACCCCCTAGGGGCCAAAATATGTTCTTCCGAAAAATGCGCCTTAGGTGGGTATGATTTCACATTGAGATCTCCAAGGTTACTGGACTAAACTTCACCGGACTTGTTTCGCATAACGCAGGAGGAATCGCGGTAGATAAAATATTTATCCGATTTTGAATATCTTCATCCGTTTCGGAGATATTCGCCGCCGAACTTCAAAGTCGTCTGAAATCAGGCTAAACTTTGCAGGTTTTTGGTTCCTGAAATTTTTTTGGGGTGCGCCCTCCCAAAATTTTGGTCCGGCATTATAAAATTGGGCGTAGTACTGACCATCGTGCAAAATTTCACGCCGGTCGGCCCACACATGTCGGAGATCTCGCGTTGAAAGTAATAAAAAATAAAACATCTGGGCTAAAACTTAAGTCCGCTCCGCAAGCTATCGCTTCCGGGCGGACTAAAAAAGTCAAAAAGAAAATGCAATACATGCACAGAAAAACATACAGAACACAAAATAAAATGTCCAAATCATATCACATGCAATACGTCAAAACCAATTAAACCAATACAACATGCACTGACCCCCAAAATATTTAAGGTTCAGTGTCTTCATGGCCGTGCAAAGCAGATGGTTTATAATTGACCGTCAACATAAAAACTTTGTTATTGTAATAAAACAGCAAATATAAATGTACAAAACATCAGTTTATACACTTGTTAACGGCGACATGCAATGAGTGACACATCGAAAACAGCAAAAAGCATAAAAAAGGTGATATTATTCAACAGCACATTGACAGTTAGACGTCGCCCTATTCATTAACCAACCATTCAGTCGGGCACTTACTTCATGGAAGCCAATTTCCGACCGTCTTCTTTGCACCAGATTCATCCACAGACACGGCCACATGTCTGTTATTGTGACATACGCACCCACTGAACCCTCTGACGCAGACGTAAATGACGTCTACTACAACCAGCTGGTCTCCGTCATCCAGTCTGTCCCAACACACGACATCCTGGCGATTCTGGGCGATTTCAACGCAGCCGCTGGCCCGCCCAGCGACATGAGCCGCGCATTCGGCCATTACTCCAGCGGGAGCCTAAACGACAACTCCGAGCGCTTGAGGTCCTTGTGTGATATGCACGACCTGACAATTCTCGGAACTTGGTTCAGGCGTCTAGACATACGTCGCATGACATGGCTATCACACGATGGCTTTACGAAGAAAGAAATAGATCACATTCTCACGCGTCATCGAGACAAGGGCCAGTTCCAGTCCTGCCGAGTTTACCGTGACGCCGAGGCTCCAGCTAACACCGATCACATGCTTCTTGGCACCGAACTGTACATCAGTCTCCAGAAGTTAAAGAAATCTCAGACCACTCCTAAACAGTTGAATGTAGCCAGTCTCATCAACGATCCTGCCCTCCAGGCTCAGTATAACATCACAATTCAGAACAAGTTTACTGTCCTGGGCCCGCTCTCAAATGATGTTGACACTGCTTGGAACTCTTTTAGTTCGACTGTAACTGAGGCAGCTGTCGAAACTGTTGGCACCAGAATTCACATCCGCAAGCCCTGGCTTTCAGCTACAGCATCCACCATTATTGACCAAAAAGCAGCTGCGAGGAAACGTGGCGACCACGCTGAAAGAAACCGATTACAGAGAGCCTTTAAGACCAGGGCCAAGGAGGACCACGAGGCTTTCATAACGCGCACAGTCGAGGAAGTGGAAGAGGGGATCAAATCAAATCATCTGGGTCCAGCATTCAAAGCCATTAAGGTGCTTACAGGCAATAAACCCACACAGGTCATGTCATTTGTCAACAAAGTTGATGGATCCCCGTGTACCTCCCTAGAGGAGACTTTGCACCGTTGGCATGAACACTTCACAGCTGCGCACTTAATCACCCACCGGGTACTCAGAGTGCCGATTTGGACGCGGAAGCGGACACCACTACGAGGAACGCTGATACCCCAGTAGACGCGCCACCTCTTGATGAAATTATCTCCGCAATCCGCAAGCTTCGCAATGGTCGAGCCGCGGGACCTGACGGTATCCCACCAGAGCTCCTTGGCGACGAAGTTCCAGCCCACAAGGCACTCTACAGTTGCGTTAGATTGTCTCAGGGACGCCTCCCTGACCATACATGGAAACGTCGTCCCAGTCGTCCACGTGGCAGGTGGATAGACCAACTACGAAGAGACAACAACCGCCCACCTGCTGATCAATGGAAGCTGGCTATTAAGCGCGGTCACGGTGGAAGAGCGACGCCACGGTCTCACGACTACGCGACTACCTGACCTGACCTGACTCATTGCATGTCGCCGTTAACAAGTGTATAAACTGATGTTTTGTACATTTATTGTTAATCATGTCCTGCCTAATGCTCAGTTGTCTGTTCAGAATCGGCGTGTCTCGCTGACATGCGGAGTGGCGAACGCAACTGAAGAACGTCGTCTCGAGTACATAGATTCTGGCAACGCGGGCGGAGTGGCGAAACTGTCTGCGCGCTTGCGTGCGCCGAACTCCTTCGCAGACTCGATCTAACATCAAACAACACTGTAGAGGGTTAAAGAAGACCCATCACAGAGCTACGGAGCGCCACCTGCCATAAGGGATCACACTGTCACCTGCCACCCAACACGTGAACGCACCCGTCATGAACCGAGCCAGATGGGCCGATACTTGATTTACTTAACCCGGAGGGATGGAAGGCTGAGTTGACTTTTGTGTTGGTTATATACATGGACGTGTAGGTCTAAGAATTAAAGGTCCATGGCCACGGTCAAACTCACTCGTGCAATTTCTGTAGATTTAAATTAGACATTTAACCTCGCATATATAATATGTCGATTTGAGCTTTATAAATATATGAAATTAATGCGTAAATTCAAACGAAATGCGGCATTACGTTACGTTATGCAAAATATTCTAATCTATCAGTGCCCTCAGTGACGTCATGACCCTAGCCCACATAGAT
>Ga0209671_1004755_pt1 | contig 13548 bp, 7 predicted proteins | sample WorMetHERISLAND2_2_FD_187401 | JGI IMG/M metagenome (GOLD analysis project Ga0209671, IMG submission 187401) | Marine gutless worms symbiont microbial communities from Max Planck institute for Marine Microbiology, Germany - Olavius geniculatus... | ecosystem: Host-associated > Annelida >... | reverse complement strand
AGCTCTTAGTACGCTCCTATCCTCCAGATTGTAGAAATCTTTCGGGTCATCGGAGCAAAGCCCCACCACCACGTCAAGGTGGCTGACCTCGGTGGGGAGTTCTAAGTACAGTCGGCTAACAATTAATTTCGGTTAGGGTTTCGTAGCTTATTAACCGCATCCTTGTCAGAAAGTCACGTCGACAGGACTTACTTGGGCCTACTTCCAAGGAAATTAAATACCGTGGCTGATTGGAACAAAAATGCAGATGCTTTATAGCAAGTGTAAATTAGTTGAGCAGTTCACCGAGCCATGCAAGCTAAGTTGCGTGCAAACCGTTGTGTGCCGAATTTAGAACGCCGCTATAGTTTGTAGCAACATTCGAATGAATATTTTAAGTGTTTGAATGCAGGACGGAAGTCACTATAAAGATGGAACGTGTCGGAAGTCGACAGCCTGCTCTGCTGCTGCTGCTGATGATGATGATGTGCCTTGCATCGTCTGCATCAGCATCTGATCGTCGCCAGTACAGAGAAGTCAAAGCCAGCATTGGTTCGATGTTTATTTATAAAGTTTTGTTTTCACCAAAACGTGTTTATCAAGTCATTCTTTCAGTCAACACAATTCTCCTGCTCTGGCCTGCTGTGCTCCTGTAACAGCTTTATGTAAATATTTTGCGAATACAGGAAAGCTAGAGAGGTTTAGATGCCAGTCGGAGTTAAAATAAAATGTGTAAATATACATATCGCCCAAATTTTGTTCTATATTAAAAGCCTGTTTCGTTTGGCGCTATTCGGTGTTAGGTAAAATTGGTATAATTTGGCGGCCCATCGACTGAGCCAAATCTTCAGTTATGTTCTGTTGTGCCATAGCCTGCCAATCTGTGCTAAATCTGATTTTTTGTGTGATTTATTTGACATTCTGCATTGTAGTGGTATATCTTAAACAAACAGTAATTTTTTTTATCGTTTAGCCTTATATAGAACAGTTATAAAATTTTTTTAGCGCACATGACTTTAGCGCGCATGCACTAGTAATTCGTGATATATACTGTGTTATATTGTGTAGCCTAGGCTTATTCCGATGTTATGTTATTCTGTCTGTATAATTATTCGAACAGTTTTGTACTACTCTTTATTTACGTTGATCTGGTGTATCAAAAGCAGCAATTTACGATCTCTGTTGCCTAGTGTTGCCACTTTCCAGAGAACAGTTATCGTTAATTAATTTAGATACGCAAAGTCAAAGGTAGAAAGAATTAGATTTCGAATAACCATGGACAGACTGAAGGAAAAATGGCAAATGGTCGCTGTCTGTATTAGAAGACAATCACAACTACGATAACGAAGACACAAACAACAACAACAACAATCGACTGACTTCCGCAGAGCGTCATCACCCAGACGAAATTTTGTCCGTGGGCATTTCACGGCGACTGCAGAAAAGGTAGGCCTATACGTGTGTGATACAGGTAGCCTACGATATAGTGTATTTCTCTTTGAACTGCCATTAGAAAAACAGTCGCAACATATGTTACAGCGAAACGTAGTTTTAAATCGTCGTTTATGTAGGCCTATAAACGGCTAAGTATTATTTTTTAATTGTCAGAAATCATATACAAATTTTGTTATAGCCACTACGCGCGTATTCCGTACGTTGAACGTAATTTACCGCTGACTGTAAAGATTCGCTTTCTGAGTGCGTTGTTTAGGCCCGTTTGCGTACTTTATTTCATGCATGTGCGTATTTGCATATGTATACGTCTGCCTTCCATGTACGACTGCAATTTTGCGCATTGTTTTGTATAACGCTAAGAACAATAAGGCTTATTTGCATATAAAACATTTGAGAGTAGATATATATAGCGCAAGCGAGGCCTGGAGACCCGGTTCTATCTCTGACGGAGGTTGTTCATGTCCTGTGCTTGTGGCGTGCTGGTTGGTGTGTGGTGTAGATCGTACTGGACGGCTGAGTCCTTGTGCGGGAGGTGGGACGATTGGTGTGTCCCGGGCTCCGATGTCCTGGCTCTGTCCTGCTGCGCCGGTTATTCGTGCCGCTGCAGGCTGCTCTGGAACACCAGCTGTCGATGCCGGTCCCGACTATTCGGATGAAATCAGCCGCTGCAACCGCTGCAGCTGATGGTGTAGACATCACCACACAGAGCATCATCTGATAGATGACTGATGTTTGTCGTAGACTATCGTCCATGCGAGTGTTTGATTGTTGTACAATAAAAAGTTAATAACCCCGGAGTCGAAATCAATGCTCAGAGATCTCGCACGTCATAATAATGCCAACCTCTGTATCTTTACACACACGTTTAGTTTTTATGGCGCTTTATAAGTTCGTTTTTAACTTTAACTTAACTTTAACCAAGGTGCAACTGCAAAGAGTAAGCAATGCGGCACCTTTGCATCTGGCCAAAGAATCACTGTCGAAATATTTACACTTATAAATTTCCATTCACTTTATTTTGCCGAGTTGAGAGGCTATAAAATAAAATTTCATTATCTGTAGTGAGCGACGTAAGTCATTACTGATTTGGAAAATAATTTTTAAACAATAGCAACATACAAGCGAATAGAATGGTGAAAAAATTCTTTAAAATACTTTAATTCTGCCAGAAATAAATTATTAATTACGTACTGATTTATTTTCAAAAAAACCCAAGGAATAATTATCAGTTTTCTTTTTAGTTGTTCGCTAACTACCATAGTTCGTTTTGGCTTCGATGCGTGGCTGCATCTCAGCGCAATAGGCCATCACGCCACGTTGCTTTTCAGTCGTTTGATGTGTGAAAGCAATAACTGCTTTTAGCTCTCTTAACGCTTGAAGTAACTTGCAGATTTTCCGTTGAGCAAATCTTGTGGAAAATTAGCGCAGATTACCTCCATTGCATGCTGTCAACACCGTAAGCTAGTGTGTTCTGTAGTTAAAGCAGAGTTCTAAGATACTGCACATGCATCATTAGTTTAAGTATCACTTAATGTACTAGCTTAACTCAGCAACCGCTTTAATCTTTTATAGACCGTATGGTGTCAAAAGGAGACAATATTCTTGTTTATATTCTGCAAACGTTGACCGATTGCTAATTTTTAGAGGAAAATCTAGAAATACATTTGCAGTATGTTTATAGTAGAATTTCAACCCCCGAAATATTTCGCCAATCGAACTTACAGCGCCGGGCAGACTCACGTTAAGCTCTGACCCAAATTTCTGGTTAATTACCTCCGCCAAGGAGGTTATGTTTTTGTCGGACTTTGTTTGTCTGTTTGTCTGTGTGCGAGCAAGGTAACTCGAAAAGTTATGGACGGATCTTTCTGAAATTTTGAGAGTATGTCGGGCATGGCATAAGCTACAAGTGATTCAATTTTGGGCGTGATGCGGGCTACGACTGCTATCTAGTTAATGTTGTGAGAAGTCTCTTAACCAGCTCACTGGTAATGGTGATCACATAATGAGAAGTTAACGCAACGGCAGAGCCTAAAGTAAGCTTATAGCCTATATTTTCTTACGATTTATTAACAAGACCACGATTGTTTGAACTTGGTGTGATTTTTTTTTTAAATTTAGAAGTACATTCAGTGACGGCTATGATTTGTTGGCCCATCTACTGCACTAAGCGCACTGCATTGGTTTGTTATTATTATCATGTTGGGTTTCTGTAGTTTTGAGCTAGCTAAATTAAGTGGTAGTATATCTAATCAGCCACATTATGATATTTTGATTCCTTAGGACTCAGTAGATTCATTATAAGGGTTTAATCTTAGTCAAACGTTACCGGCGCTCTGTCCGAGGATGTGCGCCAGCCACTGAAAGCAGAGGTTAACATGCGGCCGATTACACACGCCTTCAATGACGTAGCTTCCTGGCTGGGAGAAAAAGACGTTGGGCAGCCCAGCTCCGTGTGGAGCCACTATGATGACAGCTGAATGAAACATCATCATCGTGTCATTGAGTGACGGCGTTGGGTTGTCAGCCAACAGAGCGTAGTCTTTGGCAGTCTGCTCCAATAACGTCTCGATTGGCAAAAAAATTTGGGGGTTAAGATTCTCGTTGTAGGAACGTCTCGTAGCACGATAGCAATTGTAAACCTATTAGTTACCTCCGCCAAGGAGGTAATGTGTTTGCCAGACTTTGTTTGTTTGTTTGTTTGTTTGTTTGTCTGTGTGTCAGCAAGATAACTTAAAAAGTTATGGATGGATCTTTCTGAAATTTTCTGGGAATGTCGGGAATGGCAAAAACTACAAGTGATTCAATTTTGAAGGTGATTCGGAAGGAACCCTGGATTCTGGATCACTTTGAAATTTTTGTTAACATTGCTTTAAATGGGGCATAAGGGAAACCGCTGCCAAACCGAATATGGTGACGCCACCTGGCGAACAACATTGCGTTGGCGGAGGTCTGCGGTCTCTGACTGCGTTCTAGTTTACACAGCATTGTTGATGTTTCGACGTATTAATCGACCGACTGAGTGCGTGATGGCGCCACCTCGTGAATGGATATAATCCGCGTCGCTCGGCGTGCGGCCGGATGCCCATTTTGGATATGTTAATGTGGTAAAATGCCTTTCCCTCCAAAACCCCTCAACGGATCTTGCTAAAATTTCGTTTTAATTGTTTCCAGGTAAAGATCCTTTTCCCCAATTTTGATCTTGGTATACTGTCCGGTTTCGGAGAAGTGGAAGTAACAAAATTAAAAAAGAAATAAAAAAATATATAAGAAACTTAAGGCCTCACGTTACTAACGTACGAGCGGCCTAAAATATAGTTCACGGCGAGAGAGCACGATTATGAAAATAGGCTACTGAACGGATTTTGGCATCGCTAAACTATGGCTGACGGTTCAAGCAGCGAATGGCAAGGAATTAACGTGAACGATTAATCCTACTAAGTCCCATTTTCCATCGATTTGTCTGCGCTCGTCAGACACGGTAAATGTCCCGTTGGCTGATCCTACGTCTTCGATCTATTGCTGACAAAAATCCTTGTTTTCGGAACGGCTAGATTTAGCGATATTTATTGTCGGTCGGTCTTAGATCAAGAGGGCGAGCGAGGCAGATGTTCTGCAAACGCCGGCAGGCAGACTGTCTTAAATGCTGTCGCAATAACGATTCTGACCCTGCAGCAGCAACTGATGATGATGATGATACTATTGGACAGAACACGACAACGCAATTATAAGGCTTAGGCCTATACATAAACTCAAAAGCCGACAGAACTGAAAAGTTTTGCTGATGAGCTTGATAAACTTAGTCTCCCGCATATAGCGGAAGCAAAAAATTAACGATAAAAAACTAACAAAAAGTCAAACCCCACAAACTCACACATCTAAAAAAAGTCCCAGACTCTGTAATACAGTAACGAAATTTTCAGGGACGGTATTCGCTGCTGATTGGCTGAGCCACTAAGTCACTGAGTGGTAACGGAGCTGTCACGGAGTGGTCACGAAACACTTCCGACGAGTCGATATTGACAGCACAGCTGTTTACGCTTAGCTTGAATAAGAAATGATTACATGTTAATATTTTATGACTTCGTTTTTTGCCGTATAGCACAGCCTTGAGAGGTTGTTCGTATAAAAAGTTAAAAATTGAAACAATAACTGCGGTAAAAACTATATTTATAAGAAGATGACTTGATGTTGATGCAAGTTGTTTTTGCATGCTGGCAAGTGGCGACAAACTTATAGGTACTCGTAATTGTTGTCCGTCGTCACAGTTAGGTCGACCAGTCGAATAGTCGTCCAAATAGTCAACGACTAGTCAATTAGTGAAACAGTCGATAGCGGCAGCACCAATGACTAGTACTCGTAGAAATTCGTCGGCTGAGGTTATTTTAAGTTACGTTTTTTCGGTCGTTTGCTGGTACAAACGACAACTTAAATTGCTATTATGTCGTTAATAAAAACGTTGAAAGATCAAGCGACAAAACATAAATTTAAAGTACTTTTGCAAAACTAAACCAATTCAAGTAAAACAAATATAAAAAGTAAGAAGCCTTGCCATTTCTAGCGCTGCGATCATGTGCTTGTGTGAGTGATACTTTTTGTTCTCACAGACTGGTGACGTCCTCGCGACTTCGATATTCATGTATTATACTTTCTGCAGGGGGCGCCTTTTCTGCTGTTTAACAAATACAAAAAGTTATGTTTGATTTTAAAAAAGTTTATATTATTAATCGCAGTTTGATTCCACACTAACTTGCCGCTCCACTATTACTGTAACATTTTATTGCGTGCGTGACAGCATGCTATGGTGCGTGTATAATGCCATCGTAATTACGCCTGTTCGTCTGTCCGTTTGCCCGTCTGTCCGTCTGATACAGGCGTATCAGTCAAAAAACGGTGCAAGCTATACCAAATCTTCACTGTCGGCTGCCTGGAAAACTTTAGTTTCAAGATTCGTAAAGCTTTTCCATAAATTGAAAAGCAGTCACTTCGAGTCAAAGCGTTGAATTAGAAAGGGTAGGAAAATTTTTTTTAACCAATAAGTTGCCGTATCTCATAAACGGTGCGAGATTGCGCCAAGATTATCAATCGTTAATAAAAAATTGTACGCGCTTTCGGTCGGCACCAAATGGATGATCTTAAACACCAAAATAAAGGTTTCATTAAATTTCTTTTGCGATTTCGGGCTTCGACGCATATTTCAAGAGCAAATTGCGCCAAAATCTCTGGAGATAGACCAAGACAACCTACGTGGGAAATTTTAGCGTTAAACGTAGACTTTAACTGTCCAAGTCTTGACACACTAGGTTTAAGGAAGCTTGCGCACTCGGGCATCAAAAGTGGTATACTTTATATAAAAGTTGTTATTTTTTCGCTGTTGTCTCGTCTAACGCGAAAACGTTTGCAGATAGAATAGGCTTGCTGCTTGACGTAGCAAGAACTGCTGACGGGCTTTTAAGAAGTATCAACGTTGATGACCTTGAACGACCTTAAACTCCCAAAATGGGTTTTTTGATTATTTCTGGCAATTTTCGGCTGCAGCGCACACTTTCAGAGTGAATTGCATCGAAATGGCTGGAGACAAAACAACCTGCGAAAAGGAACTGCTAGGCTGTCGCGCGTTTGGTGAGCATTAGCTCAAATTATTTATTGTTGTTGTTGTTAAATATGTTGCTAAACATTACAATAAAATTAATATAAGTTAAGGCACAGCACCGACATACTCACCTCGACGCTAAATACATATAATTGTAAATTTGTAATGTTTCTTTTTCAAATTTCATGTAGTGTATTTATTAGAAATGATGAAAAGGTATTGAAAGTCGATAAATGTTGTAGCGATAATAAAAAGGTGACGTTTTGGGCACACCATGCACTTTTATTGAATGCCTAAAATTTGTCACGGTGCATTATAATCTTTTTTGTTTCAGCGCCAGTTCGAGTAGCAAGCACTGGAAGCAAAAATCTATAAAGCCAAAAAAGTAACATGGTGTGTGGCCTTAATGCACATCTATAACACGTTCGTTGTTTCAGCAATTTTTGTCACCAAATTAACCGAAAAGTGTCGCAGCGACTGCGGTAGCTTGCAGTGATGCGTTGACTAGGCTTCTACAGCCTGCTGACCAGCTGCAGTACCAACCTGCTATTATCAGCTTGCGCTCAACTCAAGCGAACATTGCAATGGCTACAGCAACAGCTACGAGAAAAATTCACGTGTTCATGCTGCTGCTGGTTACGATGGCTGTCGCCGTGTCGTCAGCACTGCCTTTGTCTGCGTCGAAGAAATTAGAGTTGAAAACATCCGAGGGACTAACGGACAGCGACATGGACCAGCTTAGTCGACCTCAACGCAACGTAAGCCTCAACATTTGTGCTTACTTATCACTCAGTGCAACCGAGTCGAAATAACATCTAGGCAGAGACTGCCCGACAACGTAAATTTCACACGCCTTATGTGAGCTCACTGATAGTTTTCGTCCAGTATTTGCTTTTTATCTATTATTAGGCTTACTTTAATACCGTAATAATTAGCAACGGCTATTGCTAACGCCCCGCAGAGGCCCGATATCTCAAAGTCATTACAAGGCCGCAACATGTGAGATCTGTACACAAATAGTCAACGAATGTATTCAGAGCAGTTTTAAAGGAGTTGACCTGACTCCATCGCTCGTATACCTACCTGCTTACCGGTGATTTCAAGCTTTAGGTCCCGAATGATCGGGCAGCAAAGTACGTGACAGTTGGGCTGATGACAAGGTCGCTACGAGCGGCAGATCGCAGTTTTTGACTCAAACAACAAAGCCCAAACTCTACTACTACTTCGACTTGTTGTTGATTTGACAGAAAACAAGTGATACAACAAGCCGTAAAACATCTTGACATGCTGGAATGCTATGAATTTGTTGTAGGCCTTCGAGTTGATATGGACTTTAATGTGTTGTACCACTTTTTGTGGATTTATCTCTCAACTTGTACCTTGTTGTGCAGCACGTTGTGCAAGAAATTTACAACAAATGGCGTTTGGACTTAATGCCTTCTGATCAAGTCATCAAAATGACAAATCGCTTATTTCGCTATGCTAACCTAGTGTATGCTGCGCTATTGATTTATTTGGCAAATAAACTACTTTAAAAAAATTACCGATATACGACGATTTAATGTCAGAAATCGTTAGTCGTTCTTGACAATCTCCCTTTAACGCCCTCACTTGAAATGAATTCTTTAAAATCGATTGTTGGATGTCTTTTGCATTACCAAAACTGCTCAAGGTGAACTTTGAAGTCTGGCACTATGTCGATTTCGTATGTGAAGAAGATTCACATTAAAACAAAATTAAATATAAACGCATTTTATGATAACGTTTTACATAAATTCTAAATTTTTAGAGATATGCAGCTTTGTTATTGGCAAAATTTGTCCACTGTTTACAAACGTTTTTAGATTTGGCGCAAAAACAGCTAACAATTGTGTCAGCGATAGTAGCCTATATTTTGGCCAGTTTTAATATTTCGTATTAGAGCTCTTTCCGTTTGTATTTGAATCTTATTTTAGCAAGTTTTTTCTGCCTTACTGCAGAAGTTTGTAAGACATTTATAATCATGTGTCACATTATTATTTTGTTCTCATTCGTAGGCAGGCCTATAGCCTACGTTCTAAGAGACGTTAGTATTAATTTTCTACTTTACGCACACAGTGCAGCAGCGTTGTCATTAGGGACTGGATTGACGCGTTGTTATCGTTTTCAGGGACAATACAATGATCTCAGACTCTCCAAATGTTATGACAGCAGCAGCAGTTACAGTACTGTTGTAAGCGCCGTTAAGAACCTCGATTGTAGTCCTTTCGACGCTTAATGATGACCGTGCACTACAGTAAGACAAGGTTCGTACAATGATAGCAGTAAGTCTCAAACGACTGGTCAACGTGTCGACCGCTTTATTCAGCACTGTGAATTCCTCGCAGATCACGAGCGGCATATTTGACTTATCTGTATAGTCGTGTGGCTGTTGTAAGGTGAAGAAGCCCGGATGCGAAATATGCAGAGACAGGAATGCATTTTAAAGAACTTTTAGTTTGACAGAGAAACGCCAATATGCTGTAGGCCTAGTTTTAGTTTTAAACATCCGGTTCTAAACTTGGTGTTTTCGTTGTAATTGCTGTCAGTATTTTGTAACGTAATGAAATACTGCTAGCAAATACACTTCTGATTCGTGACTATTTGGATGTTTATTTAAAACATCCTATTTGTTGATATTAAAATGCAGTGGCTTGCCGTCTTCATTGCCATCACGGACTCTGGTTGCTATCCACTAACCTGACGAAAGTCAGCGACAAATCAGACGACATTGTCGGTCAACGTCTTGGCGACCGACAAAAAGACTGACAGCAGACAAAGAATAGGCCTATAGAGATCATTATTACGCCACGCTACTGCATTGTCGTTTGGTATGAGTCATATAATAAATACGTCAAAAGCTTATGCTTGAAAAGACGAAAAAGCGGTCGTACTGGAGGCATAGCTGGATAGCAAGGCGCCTAACGTTGGGATTTAGTGGCCTACAACAGTAGGCCTAACTGTTAGGCTAATGGGTGTGATGACAGATGCAGACAGTGCATATAGTTCGTGCGATGTTTCGGACAGATATGCTAACGTTTGAGAAACTACTGCGTATAGTTGAACCATGCACTGATTCAAAAAGAAGACACGCTTATGCGAATGATTGAAAAATTCGTGTCATTCGTTAAATAAGTAAGACTTTAGACCTCGACAAGTCAAAGACTGATATTGTCGGCTGACACTGTCGGCACTCGTGGCACACGATCCGACAGACAGTTCGCGTGTCGCGATCTTAAATGTCGTAGCATCAACGGTCAGCAGTTCACACTGTTGTCGAGCGCCCGTTAACGACTGCATCACAGTGCAGCGCTCTGGAGTAGCAACTGCTGCTGCTTAACGAAAGTGTGACACAATCAACTAGCGATGTAAACGTCAGACAGCGTCAAATGGTTCAGCAAGACCGAGGTCATAGTTTTGCAAAAAAAATTGCAACAATACTGCGCAAACAGAAATATTGTGCCAAAACATCTGCAGTTTGCACAAATATTTTAGCACGATTGCGCACGGCGTAAAGATAGAAAATAAAATAATGTAAAAAACAAAGTAGGCCTAGGCCTACAAGTAGTTAGATGCAAACTTACATTTCACCCTTTCCTCTGATATTCAGTCCTCTTTGGGGGGCGGATGCGGTATATGCGTTAACTGTGTTTCTTAAGTACTGTTTGCGTGGTGCCTAATATTACATAGATGTTCAAAAGAAGCCCGAAAGCCTCTCCTCGGGAGTGTTGGCCGTGGCATACTTTTCACTTGGTATAAATCTAACGTAATGTTATCCACACGATTCTTGCCGAGAATCTTAAATAGCCGTCCGGTAGATCGCGGAGCTTCTGCGCTGTTGCAGAAACGACTCTGCCATGTGATTCCCGTTTACAGCGACTATTGCTTTACATAAATGCTAATCGGAGCAAATAAAGCCTTCGTTTTCATTCAGAGAATAGTTATTTAAGTTTTGTCAGATAGAAAATTATTACCGGCCTATTGGCATTATGAGCTGAGCTACGTACAGTGACGCTAAAGTCGTTTGCTCCGAAATTTTATCCCCACTAAATGTTTGAATCCCAAACTCTTCTTTGCTATAACGTGAATTGAATTACTCATGTTGCAATAGGTGGCCAGCTTTGATCCGCTTATTTATACCTTCTGCGGTAGCTACAACATTGTTATTGTTATCGTTGCTGGTATTTATATTCTTGTTCGGGATAACAAATTTCCTTCTTTTTCTCTCTCTGTGTAGACCTAGTCCAGCATGACTAGTGGTGTCGTGGGTTAAGAAAGAGATTACGGGTGCTGAGATTCAATTTCACCTATTAATTCCCACAAGATGGCGGAATTTAGAAGTAGGGGTTGACATTATTATTGCTACCGCTATGACGCCACTGCTTGCAGTGACGAGCGAATGTTTGATTGACAGTTTGGCGACTACGACGCTTTGGACGACGAGACCAGTCGGCTGATACTGAAACTAGTCGACGTCGCCATATTGGACGCTCTGGAAAGCGGAGCCAGTCAGGCGCAGACTCAAAGTCTGCTGAGCAAACGCAGCGGACTACGAAAGTGCTTCTTTCACGCCATCAACTGCTGGTAGCAGCACCGTCACCGTCGTCAGGATCTCACTTCTTCACGTTCTTGATGTCAATAAAACACCGGCAGACTGATAAACAAAATGCATGGCAATGAATTTGTATTAACATCCAACGACAGCAGCAATAGGCACTCAAATAATACAGCCAACCGTGAATTGAACCACCGCTTTTTTTTATCGCAGAACGATTGTTATCTGTCCCATTGTTATACCATTTTATGGGACAGATTATAAAATCACTTGCGTCTGTCTGTCATTCTGTCAGTCTGTCTGTAAACACTCCTATGGCCGCAATTTTCATTCGATTTTGATGAAATTTTGCACAGTGATCCGGGGCCCGAAAAGTAACATCGAGTTTGTTTGGGATAAAAATCTGGTAACTCTTTGCACTATTTTACTCCAATTTAAAAAATGCATTATGGCCTATGGGTATTTCAAAGCGGAATCAGGCTCTACCTCACCTGGGCTTGAATCGGTACCGGGTCGTGACGGACAGACGGGCAGAATTACCGCGAAACTACCTTGTTGTCGTTCGACAATCGTGATCAGTCGTCGGGATTACGCACTTGAAAATATAGGCTACAGGATCAAAAACAGTTTCGGAGAAGATTGAATGTTTTGTTACGCAACTTACAACCATTTAGGGGCCTAGTAGGATTTTCTGTATTAATCACAGGTATTGTAAAGTTAAACTATCGTCAAAACCAGTAAGCCTATAGAAGCGGCAAGACGTGCAGTTAATGTTTATTGGCAAATATCGAAATTTTTCTTCAACTAGTTCTATAAGTTTTCACATTATGAGTAAAATAAATGCAGGCCTATAAATTTTATTCTGTACGTTTTTGTACAGAAACTTAGGCATAGGCCTATTTCTACTGGGGGGTCAGAATTTTGACGTCACTTGCGCGATGCTGTGCTGGGAAAACGGGCTGGAATATTTAGTGACATTAAAGTGCGCAAATCCAAAGAGTGACAACACGTCTACGTAAAAAAGTTTGCCTAGACAGTGTGTGGTGTTTGTTGTGCTTATTGCTCGCACAAGATGATGATAGCGTTGGTGGTAACAATAACATTGCGGCCCCTTGCAAGCCGATAAGGAAACTTGAACGACCTGCAAAACGACTGGACAAATACATGTAAATACTCGTACATTGTAGCGGTGTCCGAAAAAATTTACGCTGTTTGGTCGGTATTGCTGAGACACACATGAAATCGACGGAAGTTCAGACCGGCATAGATACACACTCGAGTGTAATGCACTCTTTAACCTCATAATTAATTTCTAGCTTATCGACAACAGCAGCTAGCAGAGGCGCGAGATAGGCTAACCAGGAGGTTAAGGAAGCTTCGATGTCTGGCCACGAATTCGATCGGTAACAGAGGAAATTGTCATAGGCCCGAAGTGCCGAACACTGAGGCTGCAGCCGAGAGCGGGGTGAGGTTCGTAGCTCCCGCAGCGGGGCAAGGGCCGCAGCACCGGCCTCAGACGTATTTTTGGACATGAAAGAACCCGAAAAATGCATGTAGTAGGTACAAATTTCGTTAGTTTTACTGACGACAACCGCCCCCAAGTCCCAACCACTCTCTGGCTACACTACCGACAATAAAAAACAAATCAAGACCAAAATGGAAGACATTCATCAACTAGAAAGCAGTCATAGCCCGCAGATACCTCTGCCAAGGCAAAGCTATTCGCCAGGTGGCGTCACCATCTTCGGATTTGCAGCGGTTCGCTTATGCCCCCCTTTAACGCAATGGTAACGAAAATTTCAAAGTGATCCAGAATCGGGATTCCTGCCGGATCACCCCAAAATTGAATCACTGGTAGTTTATGCCATGCCCGACATACCCTAAAAATTTCAGAAAGATCCGTCCATAACTTTTTGAGTTATCTTGCTAACACACAGGCAAACAAACAAAC
>Ga0209671_1004753_pt1 | contig 13551 bp, 9 predicted proteins | sample WorMetHERISLAND2_2_FD_187401 | JGI IMG/M metagenome (GOLD analysis project Ga0209671, IMG submission 187401) | Marine gutless worms symbiont microbial communities from Max Planck institute for Marine Microbiology, Germany - Olavius geniculatus... | ecosystem: Host-associated > Annelida >... | reverse complement strand
ATGTGTTGTTGTTTACGTCGCTTACGTTTCGTAATTGCTTCATATTTTCGTGTAAAAATGGAAATGAACGCAAGAATTTCAGTAATAAGTTCTAATGGGTCGTCAACAACTTCTGATTTGTTTCAGCAAGACTTTAGTGGCAAGGAACTACTGCTTCTTCTGCGTTTGCAGTCAGATCCCGAATTGTTCGAGTCATGGAAGAAGAATGTGATCAGCGGTGACGGCGATGTAGAGTACTCGCTTGCTGTAAGTGTAACTGTAAATTGAAGCAATGAAGACGTCCACATATTTTACACAATTGTCACTGATACACTTTACTGCTAGAATGCCATCAGGTCAAGTACATGTACAACAGTCGTTGTGGCATTGTGACTGTTGGCTTAACACGTTATACACTTCACACTGTCTGCCCGACATGGTCTGGAGTCTTCAACAAGTTGAAGTTTGACCATCTACTGAAGAAGAAGAAGAAGAAGAAAGGCAGAAGGTGTTATCTGCCGTGAAAATTCACAGAAAATGAGGACTAAGAAGTCCGTTCTTATTGTCTGCGGTGAATTTTCACGGCAGACATAATCTTTGTGAAGAGCCGTAAGTCTGGAGTTGCAAGGAATTCGAGGTTTTTGATTCAGTATTATCAGCGGTCAAAGTAGGATTGAACAGGTGGGGAACTCTATTTCCCTGCCCTTTCCCTTCCTCCCCTTCGCTTAGAAGTAGGCCCCTGAAATTCAGCTAGGGGGTCTGGGGGAGTGCTGTAAGCTTTCATTCTCCGGAACTTGTGTTTCCGGGAACTTTTGCTCTCCAACATTGTTTATTAAGCCTATATATTTATTATGAACATTGTACACAAGGTACAAACAAATGTGCAAAGCAAAAATAATGAAAAATAAAAAGAAAATGAAAAAAGCAGAAAGTGCAACTAATCAACGTGCAGTCAAATTACATCGTGCACAAACTGTCAATCATCACTTTAACATCACTGACCTAGAAAATGTCCCATTGATATGCACCAGACCTTATGAATAATAGTTCTAACAACAGACGTGTCCTAGCAACATCTTTATCACTAATTGCTTTCCGATAATATCTTTGAATATACTGATGGCTCAGTGACATAAAGTCTTCATATTCAAAATCATACTTAGAGCAACACTGTAATACACTGCAGCCAAGTGGAGATGCCATGCGGCCATACCAAATCGCATACCTTACCACAAAGTTTACAAGATTATTATCACAATTAATACACCTTTGTGCAGATGTTAATAACCTCTTCATAAACTCATCATATAGTGGCAAACGACAGCACAATAGAGGTAAGAAAACACTATGAGTATTAGATGGCAGACCCCACACACGACGAATACCAACTCGCCAGGCCTGACACACACGTTCAACATAACCATTACAAACACTCCACAACACAGATCCATATAAGCTATAACAATAGGGGGTCTATGGTGTAGTACATGATTTTTTGGAGAAAACACTTAGGCCTACATATACCTCTCATATGTAAAAATAATGTGAAGTTTTACACTCCGCAGGCCTCCTTGAACTTAGAGGGTCGAGACTTGGATGGCTAAAATCTACGTTCAATGTCCACAGTGAAGATTTCATGATCTTAGCTTGCACCGTTTTAATAGGCCTCCAAAATGTGACAAACAGACAGACAGAAAGACACATGGATGCCAATTATAATATGAACTTGTCTTGTTTTAAAGAATCTGAAAAAAACACAGTTATTTTGGATGAATTTTCCAGTTCTGTTTGTGGTTTTTGGTGCTCTACAGCTGTGCTGTAGGGCATCTTTGGCACGATGTGTTGTTTTCTTGTCCGTCCGTTCGTCTGTAACAGGTGTATTGTGGCTAAGCTTTAGGTCATAGGGGAAAACTTGTACAGGAATAATTAGCCATGTGTGTGAAACTCAGCATTTTGTGCAAAGGGAACATTTTCAAATTGGGTTTTGAATGGCAGGGGGTAGGATAAATGTGTTTTTTTCAACGTCTTAGGTTACTATTAATTACTTAAAGGAAGTGGCATACGCCCTTTCAGATGAAATGAAAATTATCGACCTTGGATGACCTTGAAAGTCAGTAGTGCAACAGGCACAGTATAAACTAAACATATAGTGAAATTTAAAGCTCTTGAGCCACTTCTAAATATCAAAATATTTTACTGAAAATTTTTATAGATTTTTTACTTCTTAACAGAAACATATTTAAGTTGTCAGAGCAAATGTTTTCCAGAGTTTATCACCTTGGCTGATATTGGCTGCCATTTTACTTCCAAAGTGAAATAATATTGATACACATGTTCGTTGAGCAAAGTAGCCGAAAGCCGAGGGTCATCTCTGAGTAAACTTAATTTGCAGCCTACATCCAGAAAATAGTGTCTGCTTTCTTTAACACATGTGCCTACACTAGCATAGGCGTGTGTTAGGGGTTCCGTAATAATCAAAGTTACGGAACGAAAGTTCTCGGGTATGAAAGTTCCATGAGTCTTTCTCAGTGTATTTGGAGTTATTTAGGCTAGTGAGGAAATTGGAACACAAATGGAGTTGACGTGATTGCTGATGGGGTGTGTCTTGAAATCTGTCACATTTTGGGTGGAATCACTGTTTGCAGCACTAGTGATTTCATCTATTGGTACACATTTCTCTGTAGTGTGTCTCGTTCTCTGTCTGTCTGAAACACTGATGCACTTTGCTCAAAGCATTTGATGGACTTGGATGCCATTTGGCGGGTACACTGTACACTTGTGGGGTCCGGTGCTACATTGTGTTAGATGGGATCCCTGACCCATAGCAGAAGGGGAGATTTGTGATTGGACCCCCAGGGAAAACAATGCAGTTCCACATTGCTGCTGCAACCTGGTGAATACAAAAGAAAAGTGATGTCACCATTTACCAAATTACTTTGATACTTTTTCCTTATGTTATCTACTAAAACTCTGAGTTTTTTCGGTGTTTTTTTATTTTTTGTGTCATTTTTCATCATTTAATGTTTGTACAGTTTGAAAAGATGACTTCTGGTAAAAGATGTAGCTAATTCAACTAATTTGTCACTGTTGATGCATACCAAGCATTCTTAATTTTAAGATGTTTATAGTGATATTACATGTAAATTTGCATTTTGTATTAGTTTTTGTTTTCTGTAAAAAGTTGTTGTAATAATTCGTGGTTGTGTATTTGTAGGAGGTTCCAGCAACTCTGTGGTTTATGGCTGTTACTCTGGATCGCAGGAGAGACAGGCTTTTTGATTTCATACAGGAACAAATTCGGCTTTCACTTTTGCCACACGTGAAGACATTTATTACAGGTTTGTTTGTTGTCTAAATGCCACGTGTTGTGGCGGTATGGACATCTTGTCATCTTGGACAAATTTTCACAGTTGCACTCGTTCTCTGAATATTCGTGTACTGTCATTGACAACCATTGTTTAGATGATTATAAATTTTCCATTTCAGAGGTATTATACACTGTGTTTCAAAAAAAAACCGGACCCTGAAACTTCTTGTTATAGCTTCAAGAAAACGGCTTTAATATCGAAAAAACATTGGTACAAGCAATCTACACGTACGACTTAAGTTACAGTAAATGTTCAAAATGTTGTCCTTTGGCCTTGATGCAGGCTCTGAGTCGTTTCCTCCACTGGTCAATGGCCTCGTCCACAATCGTCTGTTCCAAGTCAGCCCAGACCTTAACAAGTCACTGCTTCAGTTCAGCCAGATCACAAATCGGTACTCGGCCCATACCAAACTTTTCAAGCACAATGAATCCGCAACTGAATGATGGCAGTGCACTGTGTGAAAAATCATTTTAGGCGAACTTATTTTGATAAATTCATGCTGACCTGCCTTGGGGGTCCGGTTTTTTATGAAACACAGTGTAGTTGGTGACACAGCAGCTGACAGTAGTAGTAGTAGTTGTGTTTTATAGTTGCTGCTACTACAGCTACCATTTACACTAGTACTTGTATATATCTGTTTTGTGTTTGACACAATTTGCAGCAAACAGTGTAAATACAGTGTGTCATGTTATTTCCCATGTACGTGAATCTTTCTAGTTGTGTTGCGTTTGGCTGTTGTAGAAAGTCTTCTTTCTCGATACTTAAATGCACATGCGTTCACCGAGTTACATCTCGACAGCATTTTCAAATATGGTGACGATAATACGCTTCCGCACGAGGTAAATAACGATATGTGCAATCTTTGCTCATTGTGGCATTTGCTCACACATTACTTTTACTATGAAAGTAAAATAAGTAAGTAAAAACGTAATATGCAATATTGTTGCATATAGAATAGCATGTTGAATATAATTGTTATAGAGCGTTAATGGACAGGCATTTTTTCCTGATGAGTTCATCACAAACAACAACACTGCCTACATGAAGCTTTCTTCTGTGAGATCAACAACTTCACGTATTGCAGTGAAAATGCTCCGTAGTGGTTGCAGTTTGAATTTTGTGGTTGGTTTCACTGCAGTACATCAACGAATGTTTTAGATTTTCAAGTGTCCAAGTGTACGCCACTTGTCACTGAAGTACAACTATCTCGACCGTATTCCGGCTGACATTGGGCGCATGTGCAACCTGGAGTACTTGGCGTTGACAAGCAACAAGTTACAGAACAAGTCGCTACCATACACTATGACATTCTGCCGGCGGCTGCAAACGCTGCTGCTTGACAACAATTTGCTGGATGCACTTCCCGGCTTCTTGCTTCGTATGCCGTCACTGAGCACCGTACATCGGCACGGCAATCACAATTACTTCAAGTCGACGTTCATGTGGTACCACACGGACTTCAACGAGCGTATTCTGCGTGTGCAAGGTAGCACTGAGCTTCCGCCGACCCCACCACCGCCATTGTACTGCCCACGATCACTGCAGTTCTGGGCCGCAAAGGCGATTGCCGGGTCCAAGATCAACTTCTTCACGTCGCCGCTGGTTGCATCCAGTCTGCGTGACTACATCGCGGAAGTGTACAGCTACTTCAATGTCTGCGGCTATTGCAACAAAGCTGTCCTTACTCATCTACCAGGTGAGAGACCAAGAGTGTATGTGAATATTGTGGCTATAATGATGCACGAGTTTTGGACTGGATTTTGTTGTTCAAATAGCTCTTGGTTTTTGGCAAGAATGTAACATTTATAGCAAGGCTTCAAAATTGGAATAATTTGCCAGTAACTCTTGGTGTCCCATTTGCTATGTGCTTCTGGTACCATATCACACACATTGTCACTAGGAGTTTTGTTTCGAGAAATATTTTGTCATTGTATCAACACTATGAATTGCGTGTGTGTGTAGGCTACAAGGTTATAACATTCAAGAACCCATACCTGGGAAACACTTGTGTTCCATTCCAGCACTGGGCCTGTTGTCTCGAGTGTGCCACTAATCTGGAAGTACCAGCCCGCGAGGAACAAATAGCTGCGGCGCGTGAGCTGGACCGACAGTACGATGCGTACGTCAGGGAGTGTCATCGGCAGTACCGTGCAACTGCCGAGCGGTCGGCTAATCCGCTGCAGTGCACCGCGAGACGGCGACGTAGACATCGACAGACACCGGCAGTCATCGGTGCGCGAGGGTCGTCGTCCCAGAGTTCGTTTGATTCAGCGTCGATGTCAACACGTGGTCGTGCCAGTCCAGACCGTTCCTCATCATCATCAATGTCGTGTTTCGGCAGCTGTCGACGATCATGCTGCATCTGTTGATGCTGCGTGTGCCATGTCTCCACTACCAGTGGTGTAGTAGTAAATTTTTGTTTCGGAGAATGCCTCCCCACCTTACTTTTCCCTTCCCTTTAGAAGTAGGCCCCTTTAATTTAGCTAGAGAGTCTTTGGAAGAGCTGTATTTTAGAGGATTTTTGTACCCCAGAAACCACAGGTTTTATATATATTTTTTTTATTTTTAGATATGGAAAAGCAGGGCCAAAAATATTTGGGGTAATGGCGGTGGTCCCCGTTGACTACACCACTGTCGACTACAGTTACATAATTAATTACATGTTTGCCTGAATGTGCTTCTGTTTGCATTGCTTGCTGTGATGAACTTAGTTTGATATCGTTTTATCGTTTGATAATGCAGCATTATACTGCTAGTCGAGGGCAAGATGGCAAAACATCCTGTCTATTGTTGATGGCATTTTAAGAAAATTGAACCAGACCCTCTACACAGTGCTTTTTTTGCTGCATCTTAATATTTTACATGTCAATAAAGAACATTGGCCTTTGCTTGCCATAGTTCATTTTGCAATGAAATAAATGTTGAACATTATAGCATTCTGTATCAAATTAATTTTTGAAGAACTTTGTAGTTTGTTCGTTTCGCTGGACGACTTTGCAGATACGATGTTGATGTTTTGCCATTTTGCCTTCGTACTGGTGTTTGTGAGCAGTTATTCTCCGATGCTCGTCCAGTCAGTTTTTGGGTTTGTACTCTGCTATACAAGTTACAGGGTTGGTGGCATGGCGTAGTTTGTAATGCATTTCGGATGAAACAAAGTTACTGTACGCTGGGCCTGGTTAGTACTTAGATGAATGACTGTCTACAGTACGGAGCCAGCCAACTAGGTCAACTCAGCCTTCTACCCTCTGTGGGATGGTAAAATGAGTACTGGCGGTGGTTATGGCCATCGCTATTGAAGAAACGGCAGGTTCTGCGCAACAGTAGACCCTCTGGCCAGGACTGCAAGTATACTGACCCAGTCGGTTAAAGGCACTGGCTGTTAATTTGAGCCGGCCGTCCAGCCGACTTGGGCTGTATGCTGGCTTAATTGCCACCCTCGCTGGCACAAAGTGCCGCCCAGGGGATGAGCTCCCACGCAATGGGCCTAGTTCAGCTTGCTGTCTAGTGCCTGTGCGAAATCTTCTTTACATGTTACTGTTAACCTAATGTGCTGCTGTGCATTGACAGTAGGCAGAAAATGGTTGCCCAGTTAGCGCCGGTCACACTATCTTAAGTCACTGTTGTCCTAATATGCTACATAAATTTATTCTTTGGGTCACGGCCATTATTTACTTAAGTTGTTATTCAGCAACTGCTGCGGCGCTGCTACCTTCCTTGGAACGATTTGTTTGCTACTAAATGTCTCTACAAGGAACAGTTTGTCATAGATGTGAAATGAGGCATTCAGTAGGACCCCCCCATCTCGGTTTATCGATTACTTCTTTTCTACCTGAGTTTGTTCAAAGATGTCATAGGTGTCTCGTTTCCAGTGTGTCCGAATAAAGCGTTTAGTTTACATTCCTCTAACAGCACCTGCGAAGTCTGCTAACATTTGTAGCATTACATTTGCACTTGTTGTAAAGTGAAACTGACTTCATCAGTCTTCTTGCTGGGCATTGCTTTTCTATGACTGTGTTCTGTTTGTATCAATGTAATATTAAGTTCTGCTGTATCAGATTGTGGTGAAAACTTTAAATTTTTTTAATACGTGGAGATAAGTAAGTGCATGAACAGCGAGATGTGTTGCAAGAGAAATGTATATATTAATGCAAGTACGATTACCAGTGCCACCATCCTGAGCAAGTAGTACAGGTATAAGTGAGGTGTATGTCACTGAATTCATTTAATTAAAATGACAAGAAAAGCAAAACTTTTAATCTTCAAAGTGACAAGGTTAAATGCTTTTGGAAAACATTTAATCTTTAAAGCTTTTGAATACATTTGCACTGTAGAGACAAAATTGTGCAATAATGATAGATATCATGGTAGATAAATGTGAATCTGGAATTCTCAGTCTAAGTGAAGCTGCCACAGTTGTTGAATGTGATGTGCAATGCAAACAGATACATTCAACGAAAGAATAACACTCCGCAATGAACTTTATTTTAATGCAGTCTTATATTAGATGTACCAATGTGCAAAAAATGAACTTGACGAAAAGTTGCAACGAAAATTTGGCGCAGATAAAAGATTTGTAGCAAGCATTAATGCACGGTCAAGTGACAGAGTTCAGTACAAAATACACTACACCAGTAACACTGTTTGATAAAAATACAATGCACAATGTTACCTACAACAACATACAAACACTTGAACCAATACTGTAACAGTATAAACAGTTGAACATGAGGTTTTCATTGAACATTAATTAAAAATTATGCAGAAATTACTTGGTACAAAAATAAAAGTTATGATGTGCTAAAAACTTGTCTAGCATGCGCACAATAGCAAAAGCAGCAACACGAAACACTTCAAAAAAGTAAATTACACAAACAATCCACACTTGAGACCAACTCAGAATAATGATATGATTATAACAATTAGCTAATTGGTAGATGTCAAAAAAGAAGTTTAAATGTTACAAAACTAAAGAGTTCTATTAATCCAAGCATGATTACTACTGCTATCATTAAAAGTTTCAGCATGTTCACTAACTACACGATATGATAGGCGTCCAATAAATTTCACTTTCGGAAATCAAAGTTTACAGGAGAGGTGCCAATAAAAATTATTCAGGTAAATGTAGAGCCAACTGTATCAGTTACAAAACGGTTTTAAATTCTATCAATAACAGCATGTACATCAAAATGAATTTACAAAAATAGCAGCAATACATAGTGGCAACAATGAATGATGTCATGGCTGTTGCAAAAGAACCTTAAAAGTAAAATTACACAAACGCAACCTGTACGACTCAACGGAACTCACAGAGAGAAACAAAAACAACGACGTTCACGAAATAGTCTGTACATCAGCTACTAGTCTGCATTAAGCATTCCACTATCCAATGCACTAGAAGTGACAACAGTCAACGAATCAAACAAAAAGGAAAATCAACATCACTAACAACACTACAGATGCTTCATCAAACAGCAAAACACAACAAGAAGAACAACGTATTCTGTACATAAGTTAAAGCAATCATTGCTAATTAATAATATACACTGTATCTCAAAAAACATCCCCAACATTTTTGGCTGTAACTTGAGAATCAATTATCAAATTTTGATAATTTTTGGTACAAAAATTCCTGACACAACTTGCAATCAAACGACCATTCAGTTTACCACCTCACCCAATGTATGCTTCTACACTATCTGCGGAAAACAGACCAAGCATAATACGTGTTAAAATGAATGAAAAAACGTTGATAAATTTCATCTATCCTAATCTGTGGGCCCCAAAAGCCAGTCTATTTTACAAGGTTTGACTGTCATGCAGCAGTGTGTCCACCAGATGAAGTTTAGGAATGTTTGCGAAGTCGAGAAGCAACTGGTAGAGATGGGATTTGTCTGGAGCAGAACATTATCGATACTGCTGTCAATGAATGGAGAAAGCGTCTCCTTGCCTGTGATCGCATAGCAGGCCAACACAATAAGCAATTTCACTGCAAGCAGTTGAAAAATAGACAACTGGAAGAAATGTCAGCCAGCGTCAGCAATGTAAACAAAATGCGTTTTTACATGTTATGTTAATTTTAACAATTATATCACATTGGATAAAGTGATATTTCAGTGGTTGTGTTTTCCCCAGATAGTGCAGAAACAAACGTTGGGTGAGGTGGAAAACTAAATGGTCAGTGGATGGCAAGTTGTGTCAGGAATATTCATACAAAAAAATTATCAAAATCTGACAATTGGTTTTCAAGTTACAGTCGAAAATGTCGGGGATGTTTTTTTGACAGTGTATTTACAACATGTTGTATCATGAGCAAAGTGATGGTACTGCGATAACGGAACTAGGCAGAGTGGTCAGGAAGACTGAATTCAAGGATATGAAGCTTCTGGGTTGGACAGGCCAGGAAAATGAACAAACTGAAAAACCAGGGGCAATGGCCTAAGCTACATTAACAACAAAATGGCCATTCAATGAAGTAAATATGCATTATGTAGCTTTATTTATTATACACATACACATGTACAATATGTAGAAAAAGTTGGCCGCATATTAAACATTTGCTGCATGCACGAACAGAAAACACACAAAAAAAACACTTGTCACTAGCGGCTAATGATTTGCCCACGGGCAAAGCTTACAAGCGTAGAAACAGCATTCCACATCAGTAGTATGAAGATTGAAGAATCAGCCTGATGAGCAATACAACCGATAGAATGTTTTGAAAAATATGAAACCAGAATTTCACTACGTTAACTCCACGCCACATTATAAAACAGGTGCTTTTTTGTAACTACAAACAATTCAGTCAAAAAGCACCTAATAAATTTTGAAGAAAATTAGTGTAGCAATTATCAAGTGACAAGGCAAAAATAATTAAATACACACAAATTAAAACCACTTGAAAGTACACAAACTGCTCTATAAAATCACAGTTGCAACTTTAAAGAAAACCACAGTATTGAACGTCACGCTGCAGAATTACCATTAGCCGCATCTCATAATAACATTAATAAAGTAAAAACTTGTACACAACAGAAAAGAAATTATTCCACAGCAAAAACTAAAAAGTACAAAATTAGCACATGTGTAAAGTCCGTACAATGTACATGTATACTAAATGCTAATATGCCAGCTATATGACAAGCACAAAACAGTTTCAGACATTATGCAAAAGATGAAAAGAGCATTTTAAGAACAACCTAATTCACTAATAATATTCACTGAACATTTAAGTTGTATAAAAAATTGGAGTTACACACAAAACATGATCACCGTAAAGGATCAGCTCTGCTGATGAAAACTTAAGTTATAAAATAACTAAAAACCTAAACGTTGCAGCTGAAAGGACTTCATGAAACCAAATGACGTCCAGACATAATAAATGGCCGAATGCATTAATCATAATGCCACGAAAATTAACAGTACTGGTACGTGGAACACACGTTCAACAGTAAGCACAAGTAAATGCAGACAACATACCTTGAGCCAGAGATCACTCATACATTGCAGACCAGTTTCATGGCATCAGCATACAAAATGCGGGAAAGCATCACACGAAAGTTAACTCGGGTTATACAAACAAAGGGATTTAAAAGAAATCATCCCAAAACTTTGCTACCAGTATACAATGAGTTACAATATATCCCCGACATACTTGAGCTAATCCAGAGAACAGTGAGAAATGAAGCCACTATCTCGTTCGTTTCCTTACAACTTTTCTCTCCTTATTCTTTGCTACCTTGCTCTTGTTCAACTTTTTCCCCGGAACCTTTCCGAGTCGTTTCTTCGGCTTCTTCAAGCGTGTGCTCACTGCCTTTGCCCGCAGCAGCCCACCAACAGTCTGACGACAAGAAGTCTTCATGCTGCTGGCTGCTTTAGTTCCGGAGGAGGCAAGATTCAGCAAGGCACGCACACCTTCCAGCCTTCGCTGTTCGTCGTCATCGACGCCATCTTCAACCTTGAGCCAGGAATGACGCAAGGATGCAAGCCGACGTCTGGACGACTTACTACTCGGCGAATCCCTGTCAGAGGACACCTCGCAGCTACCGGACGATGACACTTCGCTGTAGCAGGAAACCTCCCCGAATTCGTACACTTCATCGACTGGCGACTCCAACTGGACTGCCAGCGCTGCCTGCTGTGCTTCAACAACCAGCCACTCCGGGAAGCTGTACATGTGATCTCTAGATGGCGGTGGTGTGCAGACCAGATGAGGCAAGTCTTCCACCACACTAACAAAAGCACAACATCAAATCTCAGAATTTAACCATAATACAGAGGTATCAGCAATAACCATATTCTTCAGATTTTCCAGCATAACTATGATAATGCACTATATTTAAGAGAACAATAAAAATCTAACTATTACAATTACTATTCACAATTTTCCCATTAATCCCAGAGTTACATGAGGTCCCCCAAAAGTTAACTATTGTCGTGCTAAAGTGAATGCCAGGACATTTCACAAGCTGGATTTACCAACCAGGCTACCACTGCCTACATCAAAACAACTGTACTCTGTAATCCAACTATATACAGCCAATGTACTATGCCAGCATAATGAGCATATGTGGCAACCGGCTCAATGCCTACATAACAGCCATTCTTTCAACAACTTACACAGACCAGCTAGTAATAATGAGTAAGTGAGTTGCAAAAACATCTGCACATATTTTCCTATGTAACTCAGTCAAATATTTACAGAATGTCAAAATGCTTTTATTTTTCAAGCGCAACAGTTGTCAAACATGCGTATATCACAATCTAACCTAATAAAGGAGCCCAATAAAATTACAGTTTAGATGATAACAGCCCAGTTCTGAGATGAAAGTCAAAGTCCTAATTCTAGGCCTAGTGATAATGAACAAAAAGTAAAAATCAAAAAGTTTACATACAGCATGTGCACGTAAAACTATGGCATCTTCAATGCACAAAAGAAAAGCTATGGATATCGGACAAAGTGCATACCGTAGTTTTAGCATCTTTCGTTCATATTCGGTCAGCACAACTGATGAGCGGATATTGCCAAGAGAAGCCAGAGTGGCAGCAACGTCCATATCCAACTCACCTTACATTCACAATCACAGCCACCGATAGAGAAAAATTCATTCAATCATCATCAATGGTGACAGGAATAAAACGACAATGTCACCAACGCTTGTTGGAACAACAGCCCTAATCATACAGCCACTGTTGTTTACAGTAACAAAAATAAACCCAGTGAAAAGTGAAAATCACTGAAATCAAGTCCAGTTGAATCATCACAGAAATTTTCCTATCCACGACTGCCCATTAGTATCGACGATAAGAGTTTATTAGCTGTTATAAGTCATCATAATCAATTATTAATGTCCTCATTTACCATTTTTGCTAATAAAACTGAACTAAACAAAGACCTCCAAACTTACTTGAGCTGTGTTTTCGACGATGGCTTTGGACTGCATATAAGTCTGCAAAAAGTAAATTACACATTCATCATTTGCTAAAAAAAGTCACAGCCAGAAAATGAATGTACATTACAACTCTACACAGCTGAACTAGAAAGTTATACTAGTGGCAGTATATAATGCAGTCTGGATGGCAAAAGTCAAACTGTCCATGATCGGAGCTCACGAAAGGTCCACTAGCTGTATACCTGTAAGGTCCATCGGTGTTCTTAAAATAAGGACAGACTGCGGCCGTTCTCAGGTCCGTACGTACCGACATACGATTTAGCCTCAATACATGCACACACGAGAAAGTAGACAGCACACAGTAACCAAATTTGTGGAATTTGTTCACGTTGTCTGTGACACTGTGAACAAATTTTGTAGCAAATGGACCACGTTTGACAAAGTTATAGTAAAAAACTAAGAACACTGATGGACCCTAGTTCGCGGAGATGCGAACCCGAGCATGGCCGACGACAGTTCTTATTTTAAGAGGCCTATGACAACTGGCCAGTATATATACTACAGTCTGCATCACAGGTGTGCGGTAGCACAGCCCTGTGTTAATGGCGACTGGCTAAGTAAAGGGAGAATGGCAAAATTCGACCTCGCGCAGATCCGAAACCCCTCAACCGATCGACACAAAATTTGAAACAGGTTATTACGTCGGCAAGACGACCCCCTGTGCACAATTTCGGGCAATCCGTCCATTGGGGGCTTCTCGGCAAATGGGTGAAATATAACGAAAATTTTTCTAGTATATATATATACCTTTT
>Ga0209671_1004752_pt1 | contig 13552 bp, 10 predicted proteins | sample WorMetHERISLAND2_2_FD_187401 | JGI IMG/M metagenome (GOLD analysis project Ga0209671, IMG submission 187401) | Marine gutless worms symbiont microbial communities from Max Planck institute for Marine Microbiology, Germany - Olavius geniculatus... | ecosystem: Host-associated > Annelida >... | reverse complement strand
GTGTAAACACGGCACAAATAATACATAGATTTTTTGCAATGGTGTAGCTAAGAAATTTTTCCCGGTTAGCAAATCCGGAGAATCTTCCCCCTTTTTTTCCCTTCCCTTTTCTTTTCTTTCATCATTGGTCGTCCTCCCCTCTCGTGTTTTTCTTTATTCCTCCTATCTCTTCCCCTTTCTTCGTCGTTTCCTTTTCCTTTTCCTTGCCCTCGAAATTCTAGCTACGGGGTCTGCGGGAGTATCGTAGCTCCTCAGTTGGGTCTACTGCAGAGCCCCAACCGAAATCAAATTAGGAGCATCATAGTCTTAAAATTAGAGCTGTCAAATTAGCGCATTAACTTAACGCGTTAAGGGGTTAACGAATTAACGCGCGTTAAAAAAAATAACGCACGTGCATAAATTCTCTTAATCAGTGCCGGCGCTAGAGAGTTGGAGGCCCACCAACTGCTACTGTGAGGCCTCTATAAACGGGGTGTGGGGGCGCAGCCCCAGCAAAGTCCAGGGGTAGAGCCCCCTGATCAGAAGGGTAGGGGGCAAGGCCCCCTGAAGATAAAATACTTTTGACTTTTTGACGTTCAATGGAAGCCGCAAATTTGCCCACTTTTCAAAAAATTTAAAACGCAAAAAATTAAATACAATTCGTGTTGTCTTTGCAAAAAATAAAGTTTAATATGCCGCAGTACATCACAGATTACTGTACAATAATGAAAATTAATAGACTTGTTCATTTTGGTTAAACTCTCTACATGTTTTCTCATTTTACATTTTAAATATATTTAAAAAACTAGAAATTTTTTTCATACGTAGCATGAAGCCCCTGAGCATACGTGAAGCCCCCGACCGTAGGGTACGGATGGCCCTTCGGCCGGTTCTGCACTTAATTCTACGAAGCAGGAGCTCCAAAATTCCATTAAACTACCTTTATTTGACGATGAAAGAGAATTCAAGTAATTAAAAATTGTCCTGTTGCTGTTCTGACACTACCGTTTTTGACGTTTTATTACTACTGTCGCGGTTTTGCGACACAGACACAACTCACCCTTTTGATGTATTCCACTTACAATATCAGCAAAAAAAATTAAAATTAACACAATGCGTTAACTCGTTAACAAATTAACGCTTCGACAGCTCTACTTCAAATGTGAGCGGCAATTATAAACGTTTGGCAATGATGCTTTTCCCGATAATTAACTGACCAAGTTTAGTGCAACAATTACTGATATAATAAGAACAAAATCAGCGGCGTCACAAATTGAAACGTTGGGACAGAAATAATCTGCGAGCGAAGCGAGCAGAAAATTTTTTGTACCCCACATTTTGTCCAGTTGCTGCTGGAACCTTTTTTGGGGGGTCGTGGGGGTCAAAGCCGACCCCCAGACAAGTTCCAGTGAAAAGGTCGTCCTCATGTAGTGGGGGTTAAACCCCCTCAACCTCCCGGCAAATCGAACACTGTCCTCCCCCTTCATACGCCTTGACTTCAACTGCAACTGTCTTTGGAGTCGTAACAAAGGGGGGAGGGCGATGGGTCTGTGAGAGTCGCCTCCATAGCTCCAAAATACGAAATCCTGAGAGGTTATTTACGGCGGGTTTTGAAAAATTTGATGACCCTGACCAGTCGTTATTCCGTCGCGTTTTGAACGATGAATGATTGTCATGTTTTGTCAGTTCTAAACTGTTTACTGTCAAACGCAAGACGCAGCGTGTAACAATTAGGACTACTTACAACGTGCGAGAGCGGAAACGAAGCCGCAACCGATACTCTGTATAAGCCTATCACCTCTCGGCTTATAGATTGCGACTTTTTAATTAGACCTACATGTAGATTACTCTTTAAGGTAAAGACCAGCGGCGTCCATCCCCCTTAGCACCACGAGCCAACCTTCCCCATAACTCGGATACTCTCTCCTTTCCCTCTTTTCCCTTCTTCTTCCTTTCCTTTTCTTCCGCGTCCTCTTCCATTTTCCCATTTTTTTCTTTTTTTCTCTCCCTTTTTCCCTTTGCCTTTTTTCCCTTATCCCCTCTCCCTCCGTTTAAAAGTAAGACCTCTTGAATCCAGCTACAGGGTCTGGGGGAGCGTTGTAAGCTCCCTCAGTGGGGTCTGGGGCGGAGCCTTAGTCAAAATCGAATTTGGTGGATTTTAACCTTTAAAATGTGACATCTGGTGGCAACAAATTTAATTATTTTTCATATAATTAACTGATCAAATCATCAAATTTAGTGCAAATTAAACAATGTAGGCAAACAAGCGTAGGGTGGCACTACAACTGATGCTGAGTGGGTGCTGCATGGGGGTGCTAAGGGCTTCTCTTAGTACCGGTGCTGAAAAATCTGAATAGGGGGTGCTGAGCACCCCCTAGACCCCGTCTGGCTACGGCCCTGCAAAGTATCCACTAAGTTCAAATTGCTGAGCACTGCAAAACGGAAACTAGCACATTCGCATGAATGCAAATACGCCACATATGTGTGCGTGTTCAACACACACACAAAAAACAACCGACTTCATCGTATATGGTAGGTTCTACTGTTATAACTTTGGCATTTTTTGTCACAAGATACATTAAGTTAGTTAAGCAACGGGCAACCAGGTAAACCGGTGCAGCTAAATGGTCACATGATTGTGAATAAAACAACACGAGATTAGCGACCAGTTAGTCAGTCGTCTCAACGATAAACTGTACTTGCGGTCACTAGAGTGAACGCATCATCACAAGAACTGCACTCTTCCAAGTGCTTGTTTGTCTGTCTGTCCGGTCATTATCAATTATTAACTGACGCGAATGGACGCTAATGTATCCGGCGGTTAGTCGGTGCACGCTCACAGCGCTGAAATGAATTCAGTCCGTCGATTAGTAGAAAGTATGTCTACGGTAAAAGCAGGGATCATACACCCACGTCACATAAGACTTGATGGGTCTAAGTAGCCTCGTTTCTGGTTTGCACCAATTTATTTTATACAGTATTATTATCATGTCTGTTTATAAATAGGCCTACACTGTGTCTCAAAAAACCGGATCCCTGATACATTTTCATTTTCGTTTTTGAAGCGCTGTGTATATGTTATTATCACTACAAACTTATAGGGACCTAAGCAAAGTAAAGGACCTACACAAAAAGTGAAAAAAACACTAAAAAGCCAAAAACCAAAACCAAAAACTGGTCTTAAGCCTATTACAAGTAGATTGTTAATAACTTTTTGCGCTAGCAGATATATTATTGTCTCAATCGCAGCGTCGAATGTTGCTGTAACGCCTATCGCAAAAAGCAGATTGACACACACGTTCTGGCAATGTATTTTACTCAGTCGAGAAGCGGTGTAATGAGGAAGCAAGCGACGACGACGTCGACGACAACGTATGCGAGTTGGTTGCCTGGAGGCAGGCAAAAGCTGAGCTGAGAGACTGGGAGAGTGGCATCGTCTAAAACTGAAAAGAGTGCCAGTCACTCAGAAAGTGGCGCCGTGGCGGAGTATAGGCCTAGGGAAACGTCGCATTCAACACGGTCACGAACGCACTGCACAGTCTCGCGCACTTACCGTCTGCAGACGACGCAAACACCCACCAACACTGACTGCAGCACTGACGAACGATACAGCTGCTCTATATTCACTACTGCCCGCGGAAGCACGGCAGTATTGTTTTCAGCATCGTCAAACAAGAAGCCCAGCTGTCGCTAGAATAGCCGATCGTACTGGTTGTCAAGGTCATCGAAGGTCGATGATTTTCATTTCATCTAAAACGGTGTATGTTATTTCCTATTAGTGAACAATAGTAACCTTAGCCATATCTATCACCATTTTTGAGATACGGCCACTTATAGCTTGAAACTTCCCATTGAAAATTGCGACCAAACCGCTGCAGATAAAGACATGGTTACTATTGACAGCCTACAGGAAATCGCCAGCGATGGTACCATCGCCGACCCCCCTACGACTTACCGTTTAGCTACAGTATTGCACGATTAGCATACATAATACGTTATGATCCTTTAAGGTCATCGACTTTAATGTCATTTGAAAGCCAATATGCAATTTCCTGTTAATGATCAATAGCAACTTAGGCCCTACCTTGCACTGCTTAGCCACAATACATCTGTGACAAACGGACAGACGACAACCTTGCCATAAGCTCGACCGTTAATTCAGTACGGTCAGCTAAAAAACTGTTAACGGGATAACACATGAACCGCTGCACTTAACTTGATGAAATTTTGCACGAACATGTACCTTGAGTTGAACCTCGAGAACCCTATTGAATCTCAAGGTCATGTATCAAAGGTCAAGGTAACGTGTTTTTGTGTTTCTTGCTTGCATGATACTGCTTTAACCAATTGGCCTAAATTCGCGAAATGTATATTCGCTAGATGGCCTCACTTAATTACTGTCCGCAGAAGCGACTGTTGCTACACGAGGACAGTACTTAAAGATCTCGAGAAAGACTCGACAATCTTGTTTCTACGCCATTCCAGCATATGATCCAGGGAACGGAGTGCGGCCATAATCCCGTTAAACAAACAATAAAGCATTTTCTCTAATAAAATTTCGTTCTAGTAGGCTGACGCTCTTAGTAACTTCGCCGATCGAGACCAGCATGCTAGCCGCCAACAGAAGGTGCAATTAGCAGCATTGCTGTGATCCTGAATGTATCTCGGTGACGTACGACGTGATGCAATTACGAATGATATACTAACTAATATTTCACGCAGTCGCTTAATAATCTGCCAGATACACATGCGACTTCTCGTAATAACGACAACTGCAGCTGGCGTCTATGCAAAGTAAATGCGCTCGTACAAGTATCTTATTAATTATTAACGGGTTCGCGAGAAGAACCCAAATTCTTGTCGTGAAACGTACTGTACTACTGTGGAGTAATCATATACTTAGAAAGGTAAACAGCAATTGTTACGAAAATTTCGTCAACCGCCATTTACACGAATACAAGACACGAATATCTCACAACGTTAGAAAAAAAGTGCAAAGTGAGACAGTTACTGAAAGTAATTCGATGAAACAAGTTGACCGATTTAATAATTTGAGTTTTCAGTTTCGGTAGACGCAATAAACAAATATTCGTGCCACCGAGTACAGAGTTTGTTTGAAAAAAATGATGAACGAATTCTTGTAGTCAGCGAGCGCTAATATCTCGCAAACAGAGGCGCCACCACGGAGACTATCTAGACATCGCTCAGCTGAACTCTGACCTCTACTATACAGTGCACTCGCTGTCCAATCACAGTAGTTCAGCTGCCGGCACGCGACGCAGTAATAGAGCTATAAAAATTCACACGTCGACTTCCGTCCGCGAGTCGCCGACTGCAGCGTCAGGCAAGTCGGCGCAGAGGCGACAAAAATCGAACACGGCGCCTATATGATTACTCGAAACATCAGCACCACGCGCCACACGAACCAACGGAGAGATATTTCAGTTCTCAGACTAGACGGGCACTGCAGGGGACCGCGTAAACTTCCGCCAACGCTATGTCAACAATGACTTTTTTCGAATTCTCCAGGAAACAGCACCGATTTCCTCCAAAATCTGATCGACTGCAGACTGGGTCAAATCCAACTTTCACTGAAAATTTCGGCGAAACCCGCTTGCAACTTTTTTCGTAATTCTGCTGACTGAGTTTTCTGCCCTGGGCCCTATCCCACACTGGTAAAAAATCCGAAAATTCCTACATAGATCCGGATGCCCAAATTGATCACCACCAAAATCTTGCATTTTTAGTAAGGTGGGCCAAATGTAAACTTCGCTGAAAATTTACGCCAAATCTGTCGTTAATTTTTCTGTAGTTCTGCTGACAAAACAATCATAAAATCTCGCCTTTGGTCGATGTAATTTTAGTTTTTATGTAGTTTTAAAAAATATTCCTTATTTTTTATACAGTTTTAGTTCAATTCCAGTTCGGTAAAAATCTTCAAAGTGTCAAATTTGAGTTATTTGGCAGTTTAAAACGCCAGTTGGCAACCTGTTTTAACGTGTGAAATGGCCTCGCTAATATCCACTTGAGTCGCACTGATGTCTATGGCAAAATGGGTCTAATATAGCAACGTTTATACCAGAATTGCCGTTTTACAAAGTGTTCAGTTGACTTAACCATAAATCTCGTTTTCGTTCGTTTTGCCGTAAATAATTTTTGTTTCAGTTTTTCAGTTCGTTTTGCTTCGCGTAATTTTTTTTTACTTTATGATGAAGTTTATTCGCCATGACAGGCAGTAAAAACAATACAAAAAAGTCATGCAAGACTATAGAACAAAAAACAAATTGATGAGTCCAGATACACGACAGTAAAAAAACTAACTAGGTTTACTACTTAACAAACTAGTTACTTTTACTACACAACTAAAATGTTCAAATATTTTGTGACGAATGTCCTCTTCAGTACAAATGTCAATCATAACATCGAAATCATAACACATAGATACAAGTTCTACAGACTGACTGTACGAGACAAAACACTTTTTAAGATCTGCATTATCAAGTCTACGTAAAAGCCTATGTAAAAACAGATATTTCTTCAAAAAACATATATGCCTAGAATACAGTCTTTCACAGAAAAACTGTATTTCCTTCACAGAATCCAACACATGCATTCCGAAAACTTTTCTATAAGCATTGTTCCAACATACAATCAGCTGACCAACTTTTTTACTACCATAATAATACATTCACAACATAGCTAATTAACGGTAAACAAAACGTCTCCATTAAAAATAATTTCGACATTACGGAAGCATATTTACTACGGCTATATATTGTTTACTTTAACTCAATATTTCTGGTTTACGTTCGTATAAAACGAAGACCGATAATTTTCTTTTTCGTTTTAGTTACAAAAATACCTCTCATAGCTCGACTATATCACAGAATCATGTTGGCCAAGCTGGGTCGATTAAATCATCCCTGCGCCGTATCTAGCGGATCACCAATCTTCTCATCCGGTTCCGTTCCACCGCACAGAGACCACCGCTATACCATATCCTCACTGCTGAAGGTTCCCGAGCCCGAGACACTATCTTACAGCGGGCGCGGCACGCAATGTCGAAGTTGCTTCCACTTACGACCACTATCCGTCAATATCAGGCGACGACGACGCCATATATTAGGCCTATTACACAAACTACATGTATCTGCTTTCAAGATGACACGCATGTGGCAAGGTTTAATGTAGTCTTGAGTATTGCAGCCAGTGCTGGATGCCGCAACGCTTCTGGTTGTGAAAAAGCTGAATTTCAACCGCATCGCACCAACTTCTTGCGATGAACTATACATGTCTTCTCCTCTCGTCTAGAAATTTCTGCACAGCTCGCTCCATCCGGTGTCTCCTTTCACCCCGGGGTCTGCAATTCAAGTCGCTGACATCTACGATCCGCTTACCGCGGTGATTTGCTGACATAAAGGACGAGAACTGCAGGCTTTGGTCCTCGAAGCTCCTCGGCTGTTGGTCGATTAGCGCGGAACAACAGTTTGCTGTCGGAGCTGAGAACATGTCACTTATAGACCGTTTACACGATGAAGCAAACATGAAGCAAACTTGTAGCACACGTCGTACACGTGCATACTGAATACGTTTGCTTCATGTTGCTTCATCGTGTAAACGGGGTACTACACTTGGACAGTCCACTATAGCCAGCAGCTAAAGATGAAGATACGTGCATGCGGTTATTGTGCACAAGCGCAGCCGTCATAATAATTTTCCATGAGGCCTATTAGACTGTCATGCGTGCCATCATTAAAAAAGCTGTTCCTGAATTTCACAACAAATGGCCCAATAATTACTGTTGCAGCATGCATACTGTAGCCTGATACATGTACATTTCTATCGATCCAGCCCTTGCGTATATAATTCGTAAATTACCTCTCCGTCATCACACAAATGGCTTCCAGTTAAGTATTAGTATGGTGCAGCAAAAGGCTTCCGCATTAGTACAAGGCCGTAAGGTAATATCAATTTGCAGATGCTGTACAATATGTACCGTGCAGCCGATTCTTCCATTCTCCCATCCTGTTCAGTAATCCCTGCCATATTATACGAGTACTCCTAAAGGCCTACTCCTCAGTAAACGGGCTTTATACTAGGCCCCTACATCGTCCTAATGGCCTTTCGAAGAACTGAACCACTGACGTTTTCTCCGGTTTACCTACGGTTTACTTCACTTCTGCTGTTAGCTCTCACTGGAATAAAGATTTCACATTCCGCGGGGCTATTGTAGCGGCATTCTGCAGCGACACGAGCGCTAGTGAGTTGTTACGGTGAACGGATGAACGTGTACCGCGATAGACCAGGCCGACGTTATAGCTACGTGAACTACACGTCGGGTGTTCCGGGCGCTCGCTGGGGAATCGGCGAAGAATGTGAACCGCTATTAGTCCTGACGTCATAACCGTCGTCCGTCAGTCCGGCTGTACTGCATGAATTGTCCGTCCGTCGGTCCACTGCCCGTGGCCGGTCCTTATTGGCGGCGTTCAGAAAGATTTATACGCTATACGATCGTCGTCGGACGACGTGTTAATCGCTCGTACTCGTGTGAATTATTATTCGTCCGTCGTCGACATCCTTGTTGTCGTTCAGTTCCCGCCCTGGCCGCCGGCATCTTGCGACTCACCGACTCAGCAGATGTACGTCACGTGACCGCGAACCAACGGATGGAGGACACTAATTTCCATTTCCAGCGTTAATAAGCAATCGGTCGGCGCCAGATGGCCGACCTGATTACATACATGCACACTTCACTGCTGCTGCATCAACGCTGTGTCTTTTGCCAGTGCATAGGACGGCACCTGTTTCAATCTACAGCCGCCCACGGCGTCTTAAAACGTCGCAAATGCTCAGCAGCAATTGAATTATATAGACCGCCGACGGACGTCATCATGGCGGCATTTGTTTTACCGGACAAATCGGATTGGAAATGGCAGAAATAATCCAACAAAATGAAAGTCAAATTGACTGACATTTCTGCTGACTGCTATGTTATACGCCGCAACGCTTTTTTGCTGATAAGAAATGTAGATATCATTGTAAATGATTGCACTGCATAGATTTCGCGAAATGAAGGCGGTGTTTGAAAAAGAGAAAAAAAACAATTAACGTATCTAAGCAACTCAGGCGGACTGAATGTAACAAGTGCAGCGCAAGCGACCTCATTCACACTGGCGTGAATGCACTTATTTTGGCCAGCCGTCGATTTCATTAATTATTTTAACTTTCAGCTTGTTCGCCGTCATTTGCACATCATGGTTCGCGGAATATTAATAAGCGGTGCGAGCCGGCTGGACGCTTATTAATATTTTCTGCAATGACTCCGGTGCGCATTTTCAAGTAGCAGGTGGGGGCGTAATAAGATCAGGACGAGATTAGAAACACGATAGCAACAGAGATCTACAAAGGACAGAACTCAGCCGGAAGGAAGCCGAGGTGGCAGCTCTTGACAGACGCGGATGGCGTCCACATAGATGCGGGATGAATCAAGGTCAAGGTCAAATAAGAGTATTCACTTCCTACTATCCCTCGCCACAGAGTTTGGAGTATTATTACCGCCAATAATTTTACTCCAGTCAAGCTTTGATTATAACACGCACGACCAGCAGCCCAGGAAAAACACGCCGTCAATCACAGTCATGAAATAACTTATACCCCGTTTACAGAATCAAGCAGACATCGAGCAGACATCAAGCAAACGTCGAGCAAACATCGATCAAATATGAAGCATGCATAAAGCATAGCCTACACAAGCAAACATCGAGCTGGCTCGTCCAGCTTACATACAGCCAGCTCGTCGAGCTAGCTTGATCGTGTAAACGGGGTATTAAGTATGTTTCAACACGGTCTAGAGTTTATTATCCCTCGCTGCACTCGCACAGTACACCCTAGACCGTGATGAAACGCAGAGATAATATTGGGTCGTATATACAGACAACTCTGTCTATTGCAGAAAAATCGAACAAAGAAGCTTACCTGTCTATGAGAAACCACACGGAACAGCTCTGTATTAGTTGATATTTTCTTACGTTAATTTTTTATAACAATCCTTTCAACCGGCCATCAAATGTGTCGTTAAATGTGCTCTTGGAGCCACGGCGAGCCAGATCTACAACAGAATCCCTCCCGTTTCATTAATGGCTAATGCAGCAGACAGATCGATCTAAAATACATAACTGGCGCCACTGCATTCATACCGCTAGACTTGTGGTTGCAGCGGAAGAAAAGACCACAATTTTCTGCTGCTGCCGTAATTATGAAAACCTCTCCCACGGTAGTTTCCGACTGCGAGACGGCGATGCTGTGAAATCTTAATCGTCGTCTGCCAGATTTACGAAGTCCGACCACCGTTGCGCTGCGTGGAAAGCTGCAGCGGCGGCGCATGCGCAGTGAAACGACGGGCACCTGCGCTGCAGCACGGTAGACCTACTATGATTTACCGATATCGGAGGCGCTGTATGCATCACGGTGACCTCACACACACGGTGTGGCGATGCATAATGAATGAACTGGCTGCCAGGAGGATGCCAGTAGGTTGGTTGGTCTCACGGACAGACACGTGTGCAGCTGCTGGCTTGTACGTAATGGCCGGATATCACCCACCAGCCACCTACGGTACCCATGCTCCTGTACATACACAACGCTCGCTCGCCCTGCCAGGGCCACTCTGATTATTACTAGGACCACCAGCAGTGGCACCAGCACCACCTTTATTGCGTCTGACAGACTCTCTGTCTACCTTGACGGTACATCGTCCATGATCGTCGTCACAAACAGGTAGTGGACTGAATGGCTGGTATATAATATTCATTAACGCGGTCGGCGACAACAGCAGCATGCAACCAACCAACGGACGGACCGACGGACGGACGACAAGTCGGCCAGCCGGTGTCCCATTATAGAATCGCCCCCAGAAAAGTCTATCCCGGCCGATAGTTTACCGGCAAAAATCCGCCCCGTCCGGCGGCCGCCCGGGCGGGACGGATTTTTGCCGGTAAATTGTCATCCGGTGGAGACTTTTCTGGGGGCGATCCTGTAATGAGGAGATTTTTTCATAGGGCCGGCAATATTTTAATAAGTGGGAGACATACCAAATCCGTGATTCTCTCCCCGGGCGGATTTTTCATGGGAAGACATTCTAATGTGACACCGGCACGCCAGCGAACCCGCCGACGCCGAGTAGTCACTATAATCCCCCGACCGACAACCGGGGCTACACCGCCGAGATGCTGCTGCCTGCAACCAGGGATTAACGGAACCAACCAACCCCCGCCCGCCACCCACGTAGCCCTGTCCCCTCTGTTGTCGTCGTCGTCGTCGTCGTCTACGCAGCTTATAGGGAGCGCTGAAAATGCAGGACCGGAAAATGCAAGACTGGAAAGTGACAGACTTCAAAATAGCGTAATACTAGTATATCGAGATGTCTATAGATGTAGCTTATCAACGCACTGAATAAAATACCGTATTGTTTGTGATGTTGTGCATGAACTACGACAATGTTTTTTTTATATTTTAGGCGTGCTAGACTGTGCATGCTCTTATGTAATCAACACGTGTAAATTAAAAGGCTAAGTTACAGCATGCAGTTTCAACTTAACGTTTGTGACAGTTATCCCCATTTAATTGTGTCTTTCGAACTCTAACACGCATTGCCAATCCGTCAAATTCCAGCCCTGTACTTTTGTCCGACATTTTCCAGGCCTGCATTTTCAGGCGACCCGCTTATAGTAGCATCCTGCAGTGTTGGAGGATTAACAACAACAGCAGCAGCAGCAGCAGCAGCAACGCGACGCTTCCACGCGCCTACATGCCGACAATGGACAGCTGCTGTAGTCACACTGCCCAGAGCTGCGACGCCGCTAATGTCATCCGCGACGCATTAGCAAAATTAACAACAGCGAACTTGTCACACGACTGCAGTATGTTTAATCACTAAATCAGGCTGATCTAATTTCCGATTAGCAGAAGTTTGCTTGATGGTTCTGCGGAAAACGTCACTGCCAGGAAATATACGACAAAATATCATGATAACAAATTTTAGATTAATAGACACACAGAAACAGGGAGAGAGAGAGAGACAGAAGTTAATACGCAAGTGAGTGCAAAGATTCGATGTGTGTGAATACCTGTAAAATTCAACCGCATACTACGAAAGTTTTTTTGGAGAATGAACAGTATGGTCATTTGCAAAGTGGAAATGCAAGGATTTTTTACCATAGGCCTCTGTAGTCTGTACATCGACGCGTGATGACTGCTCCATTCAGCAGAGATATACCGGCTATTTTCTATCAGTACATTCGTGCTGCACGTGTCGTACTAATCAGTGTCGCATGAGGACGGAGCGCCGCTGGTGATGCACAAAGCACGCATCTCATCACACCTGCACGCCGACGCTATACTGGGAGTTGCACGCTCGTTGCCAGCAGCATCAGCAGACGGACGTATAACTGAATCTTCCGAACACGACGTGAGCGCAACGACGACGCGGTGGCGAGGAAAACCGCTTCATTAATGAGCGAACACGACGACAACAGACCAGACAACGACGACAACGACGACACTGCGTGCGACTGCGATTTCACCGACGACCGAGCAGTCCGAGTCACGCTGACCGACCGACCGACCGACTGAGCACGGTGGTAAGCCGCCAAGATTGCTATCTATGCCTGCCACCATCGATTCACGGTACTGCAGCCATGCAGATCGATGCCGCTTCAAAAGACGGGACGGCGACCTCGGCGATACGACGGCTGCCGGGCGGGACGACTGGGGTCTAAGACGGCTGACGTTGAGGCACTTCGCCGGCTAACCAGAAAAAGCCGGTAAAAGATTTCGCGATAATTAAAAGCACTCGATACGGCAGCACGGAAAAATTCAACGTGCTCGAGCTTGCCGTGATGGCGCCATCTATGCTGTAGCATTATATCGTGCTGTCGGTATTCAATCACTGTATTGTTCCCTGTGTCGAACGGTGTCGTAATGAAGAAACTGAAGGAATAAAGACAATTCCGGTTGTTTTAAAACATCTATGTAATAAACGTTTCGCAGAAAAAAACATTAGATTTTAGGCTTAAAAGCGTTTTTTGAATGAAAAAACGTCTGCAAACGTGAAATAACAAATGTGACTTTTTACAAAAAGTTTTGACTTAAGCTACCTGTCATTACCTTACCTGTCATTATTTTAGGCCTATTAGTAACGCTTTAATTTGTGTTTGTAAATTTGTAAATCACTCATTTTTATACCATTAAAACGATGCAAAAATTTTAAAAAAAACGTTAAAACGCGTTTTATGAAAGTTCATTACAACTATATTGAAAATATCGCGTTTGCGTATACATTGTCTCTATGCGTCATCACTACTGCCGTGTGACTTCTTCGTTAATTCGATTTGCCGGCTAACCTACGCAATGACTCGCAGAGAAGAATTCGATGCAAGATGACTTAGGTCTGCGTAATCGTCTGATTTCAATCTGCGTTTAACCGACGCCGACGACGACGACTTAAGTCAGTCGCTGTCGCCAGTCGCCTACGACTTCTGCCAGCGCGCTGCGTGGGTCAGCACCATCTTAGAAC
>Ga0209671_1004751_pt1 | contig 13552 bp, 6 predicted proteins | sample WorMetHERISLAND2_2_FD_187401 | JGI IMG/M metagenome (GOLD analysis project Ga0209671, IMG submission 187401) | Marine gutless worms symbiont microbial communities from Max Planck institute for Marine Microbiology, Germany - Olavius geniculatus... | ecosystem: Host-associated > Annelida >... | reverse complement strand
CACTGTGTGATCCCATATGGCAGGTGACGCTCCTTAGCTCTAAAGTGTGTTTTCATAAAGAGCTACATGCATACGTTTAACTTTTTAACCTGCAGCGCTTCGACGTAGCTGGGGGCGTGTGTGCGTGTAGCCGGTACGACAAAGGCGGCGGGTGGCCAGCAAGCCTGGTACGACCATCATGAGCAAGATAGCTGCCGAAAAGCGCACTCGAACCTACTCGATAGATGACCACACGTACGTCGCTGAGAACGGGCATCACCCTGACGCCGAGACGGCACCCAGCGCTAGCTTGCAGGTTCCGGAGGCGATAGCACTGACCAAGACCAGCCAGTCTTCTCTGCACAAGAAGTTCCTCGACGTCGAAGGTGCTGCGGGGACGCGATCTCTAAGCGCCAGTCAGCGCAGCATCGCCCGCCGTAACGCCGCCAACCCCTTCGCCAGGGCCGTGAGTTCATCTCTTATCATTTATAAATGTACAAAAAATCTGTTTATACATTTGTTAACGGCAACATTGAAGAACTTGCGCATCGAAAACAGCAAAAATCACAAAAGGTGATATTGACCGCATCACACTGACTGGTTTTTTTGACGCAGATACTGCATACTCCGTTACAGACATAAGCAGTTGTGGTTATTGCAGTTGCCCAGCAACAAGAATAAGCCTACAGATACGAGACAATTAGCGAACTTAAGTTGACTTTGTTTTACATGAATACAATGTGCATCAAAAACACTGCATCAAACTTTTGACCATCCTTACTAGTGTAAATATTGATTGATTTTCAAAATTCTTTCATTCGCTGGCACATTAATTTTCACAAATTGTTTTGACTGCATGACCATGCGTTATGTCTGAAAGAGGGGCAAGTGCTCTTCCCCGCTCCCCAATTTTGAGCTGTAGGAAAATTATCCGAAAATTTTTATCTTTTCAAATTCTTTTCGTCTAAAATGCAAAATGTGGGCTAAAACGCCCACATTTTAGGGGAAACTTGAAGCAAGATTGAAATTTTCAGCACCCATAATCGTCTTTGTGCGAAATTTGCAGCTTTCTGTCCTGACTACTTTTTTAACCCGCGACGCCGCAGTGCATGATTAGATACATTATTTGCTTCTGTGTAATTACATACTCGTACCGTCGTGCGTACGTTTACAGGACGTGCTGTACACGGGCAGCCTGACAAACACAGCTGAGTACAAGTCGGCGGGAGACATGAAGTCGTACGTGAGCAGTATGATCAGCATGGCTGCGGTGCAGGAAGACGACAATGCACCCGTCAAGCCTGACGAGTCGTGTCTGTTGGCAGTCAAGCGCGCTGTTTCTGGCATGTTTGATTTCTCCCTGCTCAGGACCGTCGCCTTCGTTCCTATACTGGCGTCTGGCGTCGTCGGCTTCTTCGGTCTGTTAATCACTATAGCCACGTCAGGTTTTCGCTATTGCGTCAATCACAGGCTGAACGGTAGTTTAAGCCCTGTGTTAACGGCGACTTCTTTTTCCTACGGGGAAACCAAAAATTCGACCCCTACAGAATCAGAACCCCTGACCCGATTGAGATAAAATTTGGCAAGAGTATAAAAACAAATTTTTTGCTTTGTAGTAATTATGGATGTTCTACTGTACTTGCAGCGCTAACATTAACGTTATTGTTGGACTGACGAAATGCAGTGTAATACCCCGTTTACACGATCAAGCTGGCTCAACGAGCTGGCTATATGATAGCTGGACGAGCCAGCTCGATGTCTGCTCGATCGTGTAAACGGGGTATAACTGATGCATGTGAATTCGTGATGTGTGGCTGAAGGTCTGTTCACGCCGTACGTGTACGTAACTCAGAAGATGATCAATGAATTAAACGTAGAGCCGGCCAAGGCCAGTCTTTTTCTGTCCGTGCTCGGCGCCTGTAGTACCGTATCTAGGATCGTCACCGGTATGCTGGCTGACATGCCCAAGATCGATTGTCTCGTTCTTCACAATGGAGCGGCCATCATCGCCGGCATCGCCACGTGCTTCGTACCGCTGCTCAATAACTACGCAGTGCTCTTAGTCTACGGCGGCGTCTTCGGAGTTTTTACCGGTAATTCTGTATACCAATGACCTGCAAATGATGTGATGTAGGCCTAATACTGCGGTCATTGTGTTATGCGGCCATGCTAATAAGTTGCGATTACGGGTTTTGCGCACCCGTCCGTCTGTCGCTGTTTGTCCCATGCGGGGCTCCTAACACTCGAACACAAAAAAGTGTACAGACAAACCAAAACTAGTCTCAAGGTTTTCCATGGCAGGCGTAACGGATGTGCCGATTTTTAGCTTGAAAGATTAAAGGTCAGGCTAAATTAGGTTAGGGTTGGGGCCCGGAGCTGCGCAATTACAATGTACACGCTATGTAGCAAAATCGGGAAACGGACAATCGCCCGCACGGACACTCGCCCGCACGGACGTTCGACGGCACGGACATCCGCCCGCACGGCCAGTTGCCCGTATGAACTATGGCCTGCTACCGCCGGGGAAGACGCAGAATAGGGCAATAGCCCGTAAGGCGTAGACACACCACCGCATGGCTCGCGTTATTTATTGTGAACTGAACTCACTCTTCTCACAGAACCTATATGAAATACGCAAAAATGCATTAACTTAATAGTTTTTTTAAAGCATAATGACGAAGTATGTTTGTTGCGTTGTCGTACAGTAATCCTATTAATATTTTAACACAGTATTTAAGAAAATATTGTCTTAATCGACTAACTGACGTATGCGTAAGCAAAGTACATGAATTTTTATCTACGGAAAAGACGATTTTTACAGTAAATTCATAGCAAAAAAATTATAGGCTACTACGAAAAAAATGCAAACTACAGTCTACTTAGCCAATATACAGTGTAAGTTTATCGTGCGTGTACGTAGCCGCGTTGATTTATAGCACCACGCGCGCCACACGTATGTATTACATGACGGGTAACTTGAATAGAGAATTTCCACAGAATAATTATTCAGAATGACCACTTCTAAGAAGTAAACTCTGACAAAATGTCAAATTCTAAGGCGGCTAGACCTTGCAAAAACCTAGACTACGAAGTCGGTTGTCTGCGGGGCGGGCGTCTGTCTGCCGTGACACCAATTGCCGCTAATTGTTCTACATGCGTTTGTTTGCCCCTGCAGTAGCAGGCCATAGTTCATACGGGAATATGTCCGTGCGGGCTTATGTCCGTGTGGGCGACTGTCCGACAGCCTCTAAATCAACGGCCCCATAATATGTCAGCATTGGTCCGATATGTTTTTCTCGTAAAAATGCTGTCGTGAAGCAGATAAAGTAGGCTATACTGTAATTCATGTTTTCGTCTTTTAAGTTGTAACTGTAAAAGACAAACTTGACACTATAATGTCCTGTGCCACTAGAACTTCATATTGAGCAGTAACCTAACCAGTGTCAAGCAAACATTTGAATTTTTTTATTTGCATAAGAGACTTATCTCGAAACATCTTGGATGCGCTAAGATAAAAAAATACCACAGTATGTGTTTGAGAAACGAGTGCTCTGCTAACTGTTTGAACTGCGTGTGAAATGTGTCTGCGTATGACAGCTACGTTCATCACCCTACGATCAATCGTATTAGTCGAAATTCTCGGCATTCAAAAATTAACGAACGCCTTTGGACTGACGGTTCTGTTCCAAGGCATCGCAGTCTTACTCGGCTCACCTATTTCAGGTGATTTGCTTTCCTATGACCTCACTAATCTGTACCATTCACTCTCGCGCTCTTTCCCTCTTCCCGTTTGTCTCTGTTTTACTGTCTGTTTTGTCATTTTATGCAGCTATTTCCGAATAAAGCATTGTAACTTAATTCCACAATCTACCAACGTGTGTTATAGACTACTTTTTGCATCCTAGTTGATATAGCTAAATCACAGGACCAAATCACAGTTGGCTTGTCGAGTAAAGCGTGTTCGCTTGAACACCGCCCTTGTGATCGTCGATTCGTCATCGACGATAATTTCGTGCTTCGAAAGTCGGAGAACATTAAAAAGTCTTGCGACAAGCAACGCGGTGACTCAATGTTTTAGTACTTTGTAGCATAAATGTATTTGGATTGAACAAGACTGACTCATGGATGGACTGATTGAGTTATTAATTGATTGGCTGTGTATTTAGGCGCAATCCTGGATGCGACGGGGTCGTATATCTATCCGTTCCTGGTGTCTGGAACCAGCTTCGCTCTGGCTGGGCTTGTCTGTCTACCAGTGCGCCGCATCGCCCACTGGGAGGAACAGCGAGCAGCCAGGAAGACGCAACACACTGCTTAGTCTATAGGCCTGTATGAGACTTACAACCCGCAGACCGGGAAACGACCAAGGGCGTTTGTCTCCCCTTTAAGCGCCATCAGACAGGTAGATCTAGGTAAAAGTCCAAGGAATAGAAAGAAAAAAAGAAAAGACAAAGGAAAAAAGGAGAAGAGGCGAGAGGAATGGAGGAAAGGAAGGAAGGACATCAAACTTGTTGCAATGGCTTAAAGCTCCAGTGGTGCCTGTGGTGAAGTCACATACGTCGCCAATGTTTGGGACACTCGGGGCCTGAAACCGCATTTGGTAGCAAGAGACAGAGAAAGTTTATATAATTTGGGTCCTAAAGTATATGAATATTTCTCTCAATTGGCTAAAAATATTCTCTAAGTTTTTTTTTACTTTGCTTCAAGGTTAGGTCTATAACTTAGTGTTGATGCCCTTACCTAGGAGGCTAGGACGCTCGAATACTCGATTCAGCGAACACACCGTTTCAAAAGCACTTTTAAAATGCTTTCATGCGAAAAAAATAATCATTGCAAGTTAGCTGTTCTGGACGAAGATACGCTCACTTATTTTTGCCAAATTATCTAATTTGTTTAATGTAGGCCTATGAAATTACGCCGCTCAGTTTACAGACATAGACTCACGACGATGTCGGAACTTGCGTGTAGGTTTCAGAGAAAAATGTAGAAACTAATTAGGTTGTTCTAAGTGAGAGGACATTCAGCTTGCCCGCTGTGATCAGGATTTCCTCGGGGTGCTCGTCGTACCGCCGCAGAGCCACGGCACCATTCGGTGCTCGTATATACCGGCTAAAGCCGTTTAAGACGGCCGCCGGATAAATAACCGGCTCGGGTAGGACCAGATATTTATCCTATCGCCGTATGAATAGCCGCTAGGCTATTTATACGGCTGCTGGATAAATATCCTGTGTCTTATTTTATTTTATTTTATCACACTTGTGCGAGTACTCTATCAGATTGTTTACTCCGGCCGGTGCGCTAATATTCTATTCGCTATTAATTCAGCGCAAGCAGTGACATCGTACGTTACGATGACATGCAGATTTAATATTGTCTATAAAATGTTAGTTTTCATCCGATGTTTCAAGTTAATTGTAGGCTAATTACAAATGTTATATATATAGACTTTCTATTCAACGTCGTGATTATTACATGCATCTCGCAATGACTAATGTGTGTTATGTGTGTTTCTAACAGTGAATTCATAGATTAATATTTACAATTTTAATCTTTAAGTGCGATTAGCTCTGTAATAGTTTTATCCAACGTTAGCCGAAACTTTAAAGCGGTGTGTTTTACAAGAAAGTTGCACGTTTTAGAACTGGTTACAATTCCGTGTTTCGAACAAGATTTATCGTTTTATAAAACAATAATAATTGATTATTCTGTCGAATTATGCCCCGGAATTCGACAACCGCCACAAAATTAGTTATTTTCTTCGTTTGCTATATGAACTGGTTTTGTGCGTGTCTACGTAACACGAGTGAAAGATGTAAAATAGGTTTGAAGGAAAACACTAAAATCGAGCTCTATAGACGCTTCTATAGGAAGCAAAAACTACGACTCCCGAAATATCTGCGGGTGGGTCGCAACGTAGGCTATTTTGCTCCCTCAGAACTGATTTGTATGCTACGTGATGTAAAATGGAAGTTAATGAGATTTTTAAACACGGTAACTTCTACCGTAAGCTTATTTGTTATCGGATAATTTGTGTGTTCCAATGCAACACGTGGCAAGTAGAAATGGCAATGACTTGAAGAAATTGCTGTATATTTTTTCGGATTACGTGCAGCGATACAGTAGCAATACAGCTCTACATGTATTTTTTGCCTTTTCAATGCACCTTTTATTTTGTTCACTGGATGGTGATAGTATTTTTATATAAACGTTATGACGTACTGTAACTGTTGTCCATTCTCGGTGTATTGTGTTCATTCGTGATGTTGATGAAAGAAATTGTTACAAATAAACGATATGCATTTAACTGTCTGTTACTACTTTGATAGTAAGTCTAATTTGTAAAGAATATATCAGTACAAACAGTTGTGTAGTAGTCTACGGTAGTAAGATATAATTGCGAAACACCAAAACCTAGAAAATTAGTGATGTTACTTTTGCTGCGCAAGCGATTCCGACTATTCCTACACATTTTCCTTACCGCGGTCTGTCTGTCTGTCGTCTGTTACATTTCGTTTGTGCACCCAAAGTTAATTATACCGTTTGACAGATTTAAATGCCATTTGGCAGGTACAATCGTGGGGTCCAATGATACATTGTTTTAGATGGGGTCTCTGAACCCCCAGGGGCTCAGTATTTGTTGATTTTCTGTTTCTTTCGCTGTGTGTGGTGTACACATCATCAACTTTACACAACGATGTAAATTTTCTTACAGAAATATTTGGTGTTGTATTTTTTCCAATTTATGTGAACTGACGCAGCACCGAGTATGGCAGTTAGTTAGGCTATATAATTAGCTTAGTTGCAACGCTACATCACACCAGACACAACACCTTAACTTCGTTTTTAACGTAAATTACCAAGTTTCGCAACTTCGTAAGTTTTTCAAATATTGTCCGATTGTCTGCGCTCTTTCACTGATCATTTGGCAGTGAATTTAAGCCTACAATAAAATGACGTGATTAGGCCTATACTGAGTAGCAGTGAGTATGTGAAAAGTGCAGCTACCGGTAGACTCATCGGACTTTTTCTAGGTCTATTATAATAAATATTGCATATTCTTTTGTTTTTTTTGACAATAGATGTCATTCATTAACTGTCTTTGCAAGTAAGTTAATTTATATAGCGCACATGTCGGCGAGAAACTCTTTGCAATATTTCTGTAGAATTTTAAGACAAAAATTGATGTTTTCGCGCGATGTGGTCGTCGTGGAAATCGTCTCAGCAGCCAATGTCTGGTCCATCTAATAATTACAAGGCGTCCAGTCATTTTATTACTGCCAGCGAAAGCGACGGCAGTGTTGTTTTCAGCATTGTCGCCGTCGCCAATTTTCACTATGAACACGACAACTCATGAAAGACTGCATAGCTTGATAAAATTCCGCCTTTAATAGCCTATTAAATATCAAGGTCAATATCAAACATCAAAGGTCAAAGTCACAGAGGTTTTTCTGTTTAATGTGTGCGTGACACTATTTGCACCAGTTGGGACGGATTCAAAAATGTCATTTTCTAGATGTATGTACTGTCATTGTTTCGATCGCGCCACTTCAAGCCTGCGGAAGCGACTGGTGCACCCGCGGGCAGTACTTAGCGTTGAGCAAGGCTTGACGATCTTGTTTCTTTGCATCTCATCGTACATGTGCGAGGGTCCTTAGACCGAAATTCGCGAGCTTCTGGATGTGCCAAGACGTTCGATACGCTTCTCAACGTCGACCGTGTTAACTGACCTTGTGGCCTGAGTGAAGGTCACATAGGCCTAACAATGTCGTCGCCAAGAAGCATTGCGAAAGTCGGCAGATTTTACGCTGCACTAATTCAAAATTCGTCTACTGTTATCGTTCTTATTATCATTAGGCCTAAGGGAAAGCAAAGTCGATAAGTTAGACTACGCGGCGTGCATGCACAATATGAACGGAGGCGACGTGGCGCGAATCCAACTGACCTCGACGAATGTAATTCTAACGCAAACATTTTGCCAAACACAAGTAGCAGTAGCTTAATTAAGCAGTGTAAGATATGCACGCTGACAACGAAAAAAACTTTGCAAACAACAGAAACAAAGCAACAATTTCTCACAGCAAAATAAGCCAAGCTGGACAAAACCGGCAGCGCACGGAACATTAACGAATAAACCGATTTATTTCCATAATTAATCACAAATGCATCAACAATACAGCACCACACTTTGGACAGACGATCAATGGACGAAAATAGCAGTGAAACAGCGATGATTTTTGGATATAGAAGAGTATTTAGGGGCCCGTGTGACTGAACCCTGAAAGTTAAAAAGACAAAACATTAGTCACTCATAATAGCGAGTATGATAGCATGACAGGTCATTTTGGGGACGACCTTTCCAGGCAGGATTGCACATTCACATAATAACAGAACAAAAAGTTTAACTTTTACAGAAAGTTTAACCTTTATGAAACACAAAACACAAAAAACGGCCTAAACCTAAAATTCTAAGAACTGCCGATTATAATCGTGCATATGTAATGGTAATGGCAGTTCTAATAATCTTCCCCGTTATCCTCCAGACAGTCATCAATCTCATAATGCTGTCTATTGGAGGGTAGGGGGAGAGTATGACAGTCCTAACGTAAAAAATTCTGCTATACAGGTATGAGGCCTATATCTGGCCCCCTTTTCCACATTCTAAATACGCCCCTGGGAGTTAACATAACACAGACTACAGCGACGGCCATACGGGACCACACAAGTGATACTTGCCAGCCTGCCACCAATCACAGGTGTATATGAAACACAACCGCTGCAGGCCTATCAGTCGCGTGACAATTAGCTCGCCTGATACATCATAACCCTATCCTACGTCTACCAACTTATGATCACAATTCAACTACTATACACGAAAGTATATACTGGAGTGCATAGATTAATGAAAACTATAATAAAAAATATTATTTAATTCACTGCTCAATCATTCTCTTTGACAGCTGATGACGTCTGATTAGCATAACTTTATCTGGTATCTTCAGAAGTTTCTGTTGCTTGTTTTGTAAGACGCCACATTCATTTTCCATCCAATATTCTGAATTGTACAAACGTGTATGGCTGGTCCAGGACTGAGAATCAGCAACCAGGTAACCTGCTCAGTGCGCAAACATTTCTCCCAAAGTGAACTTATGGAATACCTGGCTTAACCTAGAGTAATTTTCTCTATAGGCCTAAGCTGTCTTGCTAACAAAAACTGAAAGTGGCACCTACAATAATTGTGGTAAAATTGCAATAACCTGTATGTACATTTGCTACACAAAGCAAAACAGTTATACAACACAGCAGGCTTGCAACAGTGAAAAATCCAGCAGCAATATCATACATATTACACTACTTGATTATACAGTTATTACAAAACTACTGCACGGCTCCATAAAACAAATAAGCAGTTCAGTATAGCAAAAATACAACACAAGTGTATTTGGTAAATATGCAACGTAGCAGAATGACTCAAATGCATGCTATTGCATTCAACGCAATGGCAAAGCAACAGTTTAAGCAATAAATCAGGGATGTGCTAAATTTCAGTTAACAAAATCCGAACTGAGTTAAAGTTGCATCTAAGATCGGTCTGCAATCTGCAATCACAGTGCAGTACTGGAAGAGAATTATGACATTTAAAAAAATAATTTTTTACAATTCACCTTCTACAACACATCATAAAGTTTTATTCACATAACAAAAAAGTGTTAACAAACAGTATACATGGCATACAACACTTGATAAAAATTATCAGGCACTTGCTACGTGTAATTAGATTAGCTGTGGCATCTAAGCAAGTAGGGATAATATTCTGCTCAAAACACAGCCCTAACTTGTCATGTTGGAGACCAGTCTTTGCAAGGAGTCAACAAGGCTCACTATGAAACAAACAAACTGGCTATTTTAAAAAAAAAACAACGCAAAAATACATGTGACTCTGCTTACTGTTGTGCAAAATTACGGTGGACACAGAACGGTTGTGACCATAACTATCTTCCTTCATCCAAACAATCAATGTCTATCAGAGAGAAGGTGGAACAGATTAACAAGAAATATTACATCAGCCTTATCCCTAAATCTTTGGAGAGTCTTCTGGAGTCTTCGCTGGAGCTCTGGCTGATCAACAAATTCAATTATATGTTGAGAACTCTATGACAAAACCTGAAGTAAGTACAAGTACACCTAGTTCGTTACTTAGCGATTGCAGAAAAAATTTAGCACTTTTTAAAACTTTGAAACAACGAAACAATCCAAACGAAAAGATGACAGCAACATTCCATTACACTCTACTTACATGGAAAGTTTTGACTTAAGATCTATTGTACTTCCTGAGATATTGTTAGACGACAGAAACTCTACAACAGGATCACCACACAAATTGACAAAAGTCAAAAACACTTCATATGTGTTATAGACCATAATAAATAACCATCTTCACACCAAAATTATATGTCAGTGTAGCAGACAATAAATTGCCACAAAAACAAGAGACCACAAATTTCAGTTTTCCTTCAACTGGCCTAATGTGCATGCTAGTTGTAAGTACTGGTAGACCACATCTCCCAGAGCTTTATACTTTCTATAGCCCAAGTTCCATTACGCCGACTTTGCGACAAAGTCCGCGACAAGTTCCCGACAAAGTTGCGGACACAAATCATGAAAGTCCGTGACACAAATCACATCGCCGACTTACATGATTTGTGTCCACAACTTTGTCAGGAACTTGTCTCAAACTATGTCGTGGACTTTCCCCATGCATTGTAACAGACTAAATTCCATTAGAGAGACGCAAACGGGTTAGTCGCGTACTTGCCATGGACTTTGTCGCAAACATCTCGACATGTCAAGATGGTTTGTGTCTGCGACTTTCCCCACGAGGAATTTTCGATGAAAGTCGACGTAATGGAATTTGGGCTTATAGAAACTGTTGGTGACTACTGGAATTTCTATAGGCTAATGCTGTGTGAAAAGCGCTGCAAGTATAAACCAAGCAGTGATAGCAACAAGCAACAGTACAAATCTAAGCTCATCTCAACTTCACCTTAGACGATACTGTTCAGTAAACATCAAACGTAATATAAGTTGTAAAACAGTTACATCCAAACAATGGCATACATTTACAAACACATATGTTGCATAAATGCATTACGAGATATTGCAAATATCAAAATTACACATCTTACTGTCGCATTCCCGTAGTCAAACACACCACTTCAACAAATGTAAATCACGTCAGTTTATACATTTACAATAATTGTCAGACAAAGCACAGAAAAGCAAAGCTAACGAGAAACAAAAGTAAAGGTACATGGCTGCACGGGCAACAAACGAAGCTAATATTGATCACTGGAATGAGCAGCCAGCAGTTAATAACAGATGCCTAGAATTTTCAAGTCATTGTAGTGCATTGGGCAAAGCTCGGACACAGGCAGCTGCCCTGTCTAATCGTGAACAGTTATTGGTCTATGAACGTGCAGCAATCTGAAAGCCAGCAAAAAATAACAGCCAGTGGCATTGTGGCAGGGGGCAGAAAGCAAATGCTAACCCCCATTGACTTTTTTGGGTGCCGGAAAACTGTTGAAAAATCTTCCTGTCCAAAAACTTTTGTCCGTACGGTGAAAATTTACAATTGTTGGAAAATTGCAACAAGCTGCACAATCCACTTCTTAACCCACAATGCCAATGACAACAATATCTAGCTTGATTGGTTAATTACATTTCTGAATACAGGGTGCAGCAAAATAAAGTAGTCCTCCAAAGTTTTTAGCTGCTTTCTCAGCAACCGTTTGGCATTTTAATCTGAAATTTTACCCATTTATTTCTTGAAATATTCTACAAGTAAATGTAATTCTATTAAAAAATGACAGTTATAGATTTTTTAACATGACCACCTACTGATTTTTTTCACATTAAAAATGTTCAAGCTACAACACCAATTCAGTAACAGTGTTGAAACAACACAGTTAACTAATAATCAGATGCCAGAAAGCTATTGTCACTGTGAATGTTCCGAGTGTTCACCGCCAGCTCCAAGCTCCAACACAAGTTTTCAGTTGCTTAATTTGAGAAGTCTTTCACAACCAAGTTGATCAGTGATGGTGGCAAGTTGCCCCAGATAACTCAAAGCGCTACTTTGAGTTTGGCAATTGTTTTTGGCTTTGTTCTAAGCTTGCGGTAAGCCTCCAACATTGCACCCCACAGGTGATAGTACATTAGGTTTATATTCAACGAATTTGGAGGCCACTGGTCCTTTGTGATGAAATCTGGACAGCTGGCCCACAACCAGTTCTGTGCGCTGCGCTCTGTGTATGCTGGCGCGCCATCTTGCTGGAAGATGAATCTGATGGGCAGCTGGCGACTGCTTTAAAAGAACGATAATTTAAGGATAATTTATAAACAAAATAAATTATTCTTTATCAACACATCACTGTAACGTCATCAGCAGTAACGTGGTAATTGGCTTTTTAAATATTAAACAGTATTTTTAGCTTGAACCTTTTTTAATGTTGAAAAATCGGTAGTCAGTCATGTTAAAAAGTCTACAATTTTCTCGTTTTTTAACAGAATCACATTTCACTTGGCAGTTAGATGTAGAACGTTCAAGTCCATAAAACTGTAAAATTCCAAATTAAAATTCTAAATGGTTGCTGAGAAAACAGCAAAAAAACTTTAGGGGCTATGTTTTTGGTACACTCTGTACATCATGATCGTTTAATACCAAAGTCTTCTTGTATTTTTTCACATAATCTCTGTTCATTTTCCGACATCTTCTATTCCAATTCTTTTCGATGCTTCAGAGATTTCCAAACAAATAATTATCACATGGAATACAGCAATGCAGACACAATAACAAATGTATTATTAGCAAAAGTCCTACTGAGGTGGCGGCGGTGGTGGTAATGGTCTTGATGATCCTGCAACACAGCAAACAGACACTACAAATATCAGTAATACTCACAGTAATATTCTGTGATCACGAGACAATCTGTCAACTACTGATGAACAAACTGGAAGGCAATGGTAATTAAACTGTGAAAACTAACAACATATCACACAGATATTCATTGAAAAATTTAGTCATGAATAAAATTATAATCACAAAATTTTTGACTAATGTTCACACCACACAGAAAACAATGCAAAATAGTTACGATGTCCAGCATTTGCCAAACCATAATCAACGAACGTGAACATTTTAGAATGTCCACAAGAATGAAAAGCAAACATTTACTAAATGGTTTAGCGCATTTGTGACGGCTGTTAACTGAATACTGGAAAAGTTGTTATACAAACAAATGCATTTCCTCAAACAAATACCACTGCTACATAAAAACAAACACTTACTAGTTGTGTCTCATGATTAATTTCTGCAAAGTCAACTATTAGTACAAAAGTCTTAATGGCTACCAGCTCCAATGTTAATATTAGAGCTGCGGATTTTAACGATTAATTTAATCGTTAACTAACAAAGAAAATTAACGATTAATTTTATTTTTAACGATTAACGGTTCTGCCGGATACATCGTCAACGAGAGACGTTCGTCGCTGGATCCACCAACCGTGAACATGCTTG